>JMSU01000096.1_pt1 | contig 49080 bp, 52 predicted proteins | sample 179011 | NCBI WGS metagenome assembly JMSU01 (sample SAMN02769580, study PRJNA246767) | bioreactor metagenome | isolation source: Culture-1 Bioreactor ArsB derived from microbial biomass from the upper 2 cm... | place: Germany: Bremen | collected day 87 after inoculation
GTANCCGCCGTAGGCATAAATTGTAAAGACTTACTTAATATCCCAATGATCGAGCCAGGACTGGAAAACCAAAATATTCCAGATACGGTACTGGTTATCCTTGGTTCCCAGACGGTGCTCATTCCATGCAAGGCGTACTTGCCCGACATTAAAAAATCCGTCCCGTTCAAGGCGGCCCGGTGAAATGAGATCCTCTGCCCATTCACGAAGTGGGCCGCGCAGCCAGCTGTCGATGGGAATGCCGAAACCCATTTTGGGGCGCTCGATAAGTTCTTTGGGAACGTGTTTGTATAAAATCTGGCGCAAAGCGTGTTTTCCCTGTCCATTCTGAATGCGCAAGTGCATGGGGAGACGCTGTGAGAATTCAACGACTTCGTGATCAAGGAAGGGGGCGCGAGTTTCAAGACTTGTTGCCATGGCAGCACGGTCAACCTTGGTCAGAATATCATCAGGCAGGTATGTTGCCGCGTCCATATACTGCATCCATGCGGTGAGATTCTCCTGACCGGGTTGCATTTCAGGGGACTGGAACAAACTGTTTATTTCCCGTGTTGATTCAACAACTGCATCGGGATTGAACCAGTTGGTTGTGAGAAATTTGTAGTAATCGTTAGCTGATCGTGCAGCCATTACATCTGCAAGCTTATGCAGTTTCTGACCGGGTAGTCTCATTTGAAGCGATGGCGGCAGAATTGAGCCATACATTTCAAATACTTTGTTCCAGCTTGCCGGAGATATTGATGAAATAGCGTTCGCAGCCATAGCACGCAATGGAGCAGGGAAGTTTTTAAGTTTATGCCAGAGAGAGCATCCTTTGAAATGGCGGTTATATCCTGCGAAAAGTTCATCCCCCCCATCACCGGACAGTGCGACGGTCACATGCTCACGGGTCATGCAGGATACTAAATGAGTCGGTATCTGGGAGGCATCGGAAAAAGGCTGGTCCCAGATATGTGGGATTTTAGGAATGACTTCAAGTGCATCCTTTGGCGAAACATATAATTCGGTATGCTCAGTACCAATATGGGCGGCAACAGCTTTGGCATCTTCCGCTTCGTTGTATGCTTTGTCGTCAAAGCCGATGGTGTAGGTTTTGACCGGAGCCAAGGCACATTGCTGCATAAGAGCGACAATGAGTGATGAGTCAATTCCACCGGATAGAAATGCACCTAAAGGTACATCAGAAATCATCTCTCTCTCAACGACTTTTAAGCAGCAGATCTTCAAGTGTTTCGATGATTGTTTCGTCTGGCGCAGTAAATATTTTGTTTTCAGCTTCACGGGCACATTCCAAAAGTGACCAGTATCTTTGCGGATGAGATTCAGAACCATCGGTATAGATGCAGGTCCATGTGCCGGGCATGAGACACTGAACATTTTTAAAGATAGTTCGCGGAGCGGGAACGTAATGGTAGCGCAGATATGAGGCCAGCGAATGGCGGTCGATTCTTTTTTCAAAAGAGTGATGAGCCATCAGCGCTTTCAATTCAGAACCGAACAGAAAAGTGTTATCCTGTCTTGAGTAATAGAGGGGCTTTTCTCCCATGCGGTCACGGGCTAGAAAAAGGCATTTATGTAAACGGTCCCATACAGCAATGGCGAACATCCCGTTAAAAGATTTTAAAGCCTCTTCAAATCCCCATTGCTCAATGGCCTCAAGCATTACTTCTGTATCGGAATGACCGCGCCAGCCTCCGAATCCTTCAGCCTGTTCCAGTTGTTCTCGCAGGTCACGATAATTATATATCTCACCATTATACACGGTTACATAACGGCCCGAGCTGCTATGCATGGGCTGTACGCCTTCGCTGGTGAGATCGATGATGGCAAGCCGGCGATGGTCAAGACCTATGCCTGATTCCGGCTCAGACCATTGTCCGCATCCGTCCGGGCCACGCGAGTTCTGCGCATCGCCCATCTTTTTAGCAATTCTTTCAAGCTGTTCAGCACTGGTGCTGCATGAAAAATCGATGAGTCCGGCGATTCCGCACATTTATGTTAACCTCTTTGATTGTCAGCGAATTTTAAGCGTCCTTTGCCGAGCAGATCATGTAAATGAATCATGCCGGAAACGGTTCCGTCCTCTGCAATAACAGGAAGTACGGTTATTTCTTTTTCTTCCATTATATCGAGAGCTTGAGCCGCAGACATGTCTGAAGTTATACGTAATGGATTTTGAACCATAACCTCTGAAGCTGGTTGGTTCGCATCAAAGTTATCCGAACATACAAGTCTGCGAATATCACCGTCAGTAATTACGCCGGTAAGCTTTCCTGATTCAGCGGTAAGCGCAACCAAGCCCAGACGTCCTTTATCAAGGACAGACAGAGCTTGTTTCAATGGGCTGTCTTGCGGAGCTGAGGGGATATTGTCGATGTGCATGAGTTCGCTGATACACAGGGTTAACCGGCGTCCGAGGGAGCCGCCTGGATGAAATTTTTTGAAATCAATGCTGTCAAAGGCTTTATGGTCCATAAGACAGACTGCAAGGGCATCCCCTACCGCTAATGCAGCAGTTGTGCTGGCAGTGGGAGCCAGTCCATGAGAGCAGGCCTCACAGGGTACTTTGGTTTTAATAACAACATCTGAAAGGTTGCCCATTGTGGATTCTGTATCTGATGTAATGGAGATAATTTGAGTGCCGAAGGAGCTGATTGCAGGCAGCAGGGCGTTCAGTTCATCCGTTTCGCCACTGTTGGAAATGGCGATAACCACATCTTCAGCGCGGACCATACCTAGGTCTCCATGTGCTCCCTCAACTGGGTGCAGGAAGAAGGAAGGCGTTCCTGTACTGGACATGGTCGCAGCTATCTTGCGGCCAACCAGTCCTGATTTCCCCAGTCCTGTGATGATGACCCGTCCCTTGCATGCGGCGAGCATTTCAACTGCCTTTGCAAAATTAAGGTCGAGATCGTTACGGATAGAGGCCAGTCCTTTTTCTTCTATCTCAAGGACTTCCCGTCCTCTTTTGATGAAGTCAGAAAGTTGTTTTTCTGTCATTTTTTACCTATTTTACGAGAGTGGTAAGGTCGAAAATTGGACCCATGATGGCAACAACAATAAAAGCGATGAGCATACCGATAAAAAGAAGAAGCATCGGTTCTGCAAGGGCTACTACCCTCTTCATAAAGTTGTCCACGTCCCGTTCGAAAATTGTACCCATGCGTTGCAGGAATTTACCTAGTTCACCGGATTTTTGTCCTGCAGTGAGGGTGAGTATGTATATATCTGGATAGATTTTTTGTTCGGCAAGAACTGCGCTTAAAGAACGTCCTGTGGCAACCTCTTCACGGGCCTGAGCCATTTTCTTTTTAAAAAATGTGGATGTTACAGCGTTAGCGGAACTCTCCATTCCCTGTACCAGAGGAATTCCTGCATCAATCTGGAATCCGAGAATACCGGAAAAACGGGCCAGAGTACTTTTTTGCACCAGAGGTATTTTCCAGAGCAGTCCGTCAACTTTCTCCCGGAATTTGGGTACAGATTTGTAGGCACTGACCAGAGCAAAAATAATGGCAAGCGGGATAATCAGGGCCATGGGGCCGAGTCCTTCAAGGGTGTTGCCTAGTGCCACAACAATTTTGGTGGAAGTAGGGAGTTCGCCTTTTGCAGCCTTGAAGATTCCGGTAATTTTAGGGAGAACTTCGGAAAGCAGAAAATAGACCGCGCCCATACCGATGAGCAGGATGACAACCGGATAGACCATAGCTGTCATGAGCCGTCCACTTACTTCGGCGCGTTCTTCCTCGTATTTGGCAATATTTTCAAGAACATCACCCAGTTTACCAACTGATTCAGCTACTTGAACCATACCTACGTAAACTTGTGGAAAAATTTTAGGATATTTCGCCAGACAGGATGAAAAACTCTCACCGGATTGAACTGCATCACGGATTTCCATCCATGTGTGGCTGGCTTTTCCGCCAGTCATGCGGGCCATCATGTCCAGTGACTGGGCCAGTGCGGTTCCGCTTTGTAGAAGAATGCCCAGATAATAAAAGGATTCACCTAATCTTATCTTGCCACCCATAGACATGGAAGCAGCCAGAGATTTGGTAGAGCTTTTTTCTTTTTGTCCGGATTTTACCTGTTCAAGGCGTAAAGGCATAAATCCTTTACTTTGCAGGGTGGCAAAAGCTTTGGACTGTGAAGATGCTTCAACAAATCCTTTTTTCTTTTTCCCTTCGCTGGTGACCGCTCTATACTGATAAGTTGGCATTGCTGGATAGATTCCTACTTAAGTTCCACTACCAGTGAAAGCATCTGGCCTTTGCGTTCCACATCAATATAAATGGCGGAAGCTCCACCCAGTGAGCCATATACTTGTAGCAGCTTGGTCGGTCCGGTGATCATTTCTCCGTTTACACGCATGAGCACATCACCATTTTCAAGGCCAAGTTTTTTGAGCAAGGAATTTGATTTGATATTGGTAACCCTGAAGCCCTGTGTTTTACCGCCCTTATTATTAGGCTTGAAAAGTGCCTGATTAAGAAATGCGTTGGGGTCTTCAAGAACATCGTTAGCCTGAGCACGCTCAACCACAATTTTATTGGTCTTGCCTCGTACAAGTTTCAGGCTCTGTACCTGATCCCACATGGCTATTCTTTTTTCTTCACGGCCATATTTCCAGATTACGTACTGGGGCTTGATCTCAGCTAGTGTCCAGCCTTCGTATTCTTCGTCTTCACGGAGTATGATGGTTTCATTCTTTATTCTGAAAACAGCCATGTCGGTTTCTCCAGTGAGAATACCGACCAGAAGCCATGTGCTTGGTGTTACTGTGGCTTTCTTTTGAATTTCAGTGGGGTTGTCCAGCCCGAGAACGTTACGCTCAAGTATCAGTTTGGAGTCCTTGGAAATTTTATCTGCCGCGTCTGTGGAAAAAGATTTCCCGAGAATAGGCGCTGTCGGCTTGGGAAGTGGAATAAAGGACGCAACAAGATAAGCTGTAGCCAGCCCGAAAGCGAGCGGCCACAGCCATGCCGGAAATTTGGTGGCTTTCAGCTCCATATCAATAATATATCCTAAAAATTGTCATCCGCGGTCCATTTTGCAGGGTACGGAAGACTATGATTTTTTTGTTATCAGGGAGTTCTGCCAAATCGGCACTACTCCTCTATTTCAGCGTAAGAATGGTAGTTGTTTTTAATCCACTTGTCCATCCCCTTAGTGTCGTGGTAAATGTCCAATCTTAATAATCTTTTCCTGACGGTCTTGGCTGAACTATAATAAAAGAGCCGTACTTTTCTTGAAAGTCTGGCACTGAATACATTCTGAGTACCTTTGACTTTATGGATATTCATACCCGGCGTTCCTGAGTCCTGCACATCAAAACGGATCAGGGTTTCAATAACTTTTTTGAAAAGCTTGAACTGGGTGGAGTATACTTTTTCAAGGTCGGTTATGAAGCTGGGCATAGCTTCACTTCTTGTGAGCAGTGACTCAAGTATTTCTGTGACTTTTTCAAATCCCTTACCGTCTGTCTTTCCAGCTTTGGACAGCTCTTCAAGTCTGCGCTGTTCGTCCTGAAGCTGTTCCACTTCTTCTTCAAGGAGCTGGTGGTAGCCTTTTATTTCTTCCATCTCTCCCATAAGAATGTTGATTTGCTCCGCGCTTTTTTTACTTTTACCAAGATAGAAATGGAGCATGCGGAGCAAGTGATCTTCTGTTACCGGCTTGGGGATGAAATAAGTGAAAACATCAGATTGGGCTTCATCTGTTGCTTCAGCGTCCATGCCGGTGAGGAGAATGACCGGTATATAAGGATATTCTTCACGAATATAGGGTAGAATATCAACTCCACTCAGGCCGGAGCCTTCAAAATGGACATCCAGCAGGATAACATCGGGTTCTTCTTCTGATTCTTTTAAAAAGGCCAGAAAAGACACCGGATCATAGAAAGACTCGTGTTTCTCAAGAATTCCTGCATCACTTAATATGGAAACCGTATATTCGTGCAGACGGGGATCATCGTCTGCCAATACAAAGAAATATTGATCCTGTTCCGGGGTCATGATTTTTCTCCTGATGAAATAGCCCCTGCGGGACCGAATGTTCCCAAGGGGATGAGTATGCATACTTCAAGCCCTTTTGAGCCGAGGGCCTCGGTATTGCGGGCTGAAATGTCAAAGCCCATATTGTCTCCGAAAAATTTTACAAAAACAGTTCCCTGTCCCATTTCTTTGCCTTGACGTTTGGCTGATGGCACTGCCCGTTTGAAAAGGTCCGGCAGACTGTCATCTGCAACTCCGCCTCCTGTGTCAGTTATCTTCAGGCGTGCATATTTATCATAGATATCTGCAGTAATGGCAAGCCGGGGCTTAAAATTTTTGAATTCATCACTGCCTTGTCTGAGCAGTTCAATCTGCCTTAGTTCCATTGCAGTCTGGCTGTTTCTTATGAGATTAAGCAGAATTTCCCATGTCTTGTAGCGGTCGATAAAAATTTCTTCTTCTCTACCTGTCCAGCCTGCAAAATTAAACTGAGCATCAAGACGTTTCTGAAAATGCTTTTCATCATTATCTAATTTAGTAGTAAGCTGTGTTGCCAGTTCGTCAAGTTCGATAAGTTGCGGTTTGAAAGAAAGACGATTTTCAAGTCCTCGCAGGTGTTCGATGATGCTTTCTTCAAAAGGGGTTACTATCTGGTGATACAGCTCTCTTTCCTTAACTTTAGGCAGATCGTTGACAATGGTATGAATCTGGGATTTCCATGAGTTTTGGAGAACCATAAGTTCATCTTTAACCATGTTGGCTTTGACTATCATGTCATCGGTGAGCTTTTCAGTAGCCACCATGAGCTCAAGCTGCCTGCGTCGCTGCCGTTCATCGCGGATAGATTTTTCCTTGCTGCGTTTATCTTCATCTGCCGGAGATTTTCTTTTGGTCATGATGAACATGAAAATGATGGTCACGACGTAGAGAGTCATGAAAGAGCGGCTTAGGAACAATTTAGATGAAAAGTTCCCGGTCATGTACAGCAGTCTAGAAAAGATGAAGGCGAAGAAAATATTAAAAAAACCAACATAGGTCATGGTTTCGCGGCCGCCTATTCTCCATGAGAAATAGAGGCTTGAAACTACAAGGACAATACAGAAAATGTATTGGCGTACAATACTGTCCACTGCAAGATCGAATAAAACGTAGGCCAGAACGTAGAAAATAGCCAGTACAGGCAATTTCCAGCTTCCGCCTTTCAAAGAATCACGCAATTTTGAAAGTAGTGTAGAGGGCTTCGTGGCGTAATCTATTTTTGCAGTTTTTGAGTATGTCTTGTTTTTTTGCATATGATTTGTCCAGAATGTTTCAGGTACTGCTGGTTCTTTTGCCGTAATCCTGCTTTATGAGCAAGGGCGAGTTTGGCAGCAGACTTGACTTTTAACGTCACTGCTTTAACAAAATCCATGGAAAAGGCGGATTGCCATGTTTTTGCGTCCGGTATAGGATGCAGCATTTCCCAATATAGCTCAACCGGATTAAAGTTGTTATGAAATTAAAATATTTGGCTTTTGTTCTTGTCTGCGTTTTGCTCTCTGCTGCTGGTTGCGGTGGAGGGAAAAATGTATCTCCTGAAACGGATGAGCCTTCATTTGTCTCTGATGAAGGTCTTGACGTTTCACAATTAGTTGGAAAACGTCCTGCTACTCTGTCCGAATTGGTCAGTTATTCCGCTTCTCAGCAGTATTCTTCTCTGGACAGTATTTACAATCGTCCTCCAGAAGGTATGTCGGGCAACTATTTTGTGCAGTTAAGTGAAAATAATGAAGTTGTTAATCTTGCTGATAAGGTGACCAGTTACACTAGGCAGGGAAGTTCTCTGGCTGTGGGGCTGGAGAGTGGGACTGTTAAAATTTATGGCGGAACTGGTTGTGCCGGAGTACAGACTGCGTCAGAGCCGGTTAATAATGTTTCCTGGTTTCCCGGTTCAAATCTGCTGGCTGCATCTTCCGGCAGTAATCGAATTGTTGAAGTGTTTAAGATAAATGAATGTGCCAGAGTTCGTGTTGCCGATGTGAACAGTACTGTGGACATGTTTTCTATCTCTCCCAAAGGAAGCTGGCTTGCTGTGGTTGACAAAGCCCGCAGGCTCTGGGTGGGCCCGGCTGAAGGGAAGCTTCAGCAGATTTATCGTTTTATGCACAAACCGCTTAGTCTTTCTTTTTCCGGTGAAGAGGGTATTTTGATGGCCGTCGATGTTACCGGACAGCTTAACATGTGGAGCCCGTTAAAACTTACAAAGATTTTTGAATATAAAATTAAGGGTGGTCCTTTTGAAAGTGTCGTGGCTCAGGGACCATACCTGAACATTGTGACAGAAAAAGGCAGCCGTTTCCGATTTGATGTGGGGCAGCGTACGAAGTCTGCATATCATGAATCTGAGAATGGTTTTTTTCTTAAAAACGGAGTGCTTTCATATCGTTCTCCCCGAAAACGTCTTTCTAGAAAAGTTTATTTTAAACCTGTCTCCATTAAGGTGGAGCGTTCTCCTTCGGGCAAGGTGCTCAGGGTTAATGACATTGATGGTAAGTTCAGATATTATTCCGCGCTTAGCGGAGATCCTCTTAAGGGAGTTCAGGATTTTGCCGATTGGAAAGAAGTCAAACTCGGCAGGGATTTTAGTTTTTCAATAAGAGGAAATGATTTCGTGCTGGCTCAGCCTATTGCTCAGCGTGAATTTCAAAGGTTGTATTGCAGGTTTATACCAAGTAAAGGGTATTTTCTCTGGTGGAAAAAAGTAGCACGGCCGGATGATTATTTTAAATCCCGAGGCATGGTTCCCCGCCGTAACGGCCTTTCCGTAACGGCCCCTGTAAAATGGGAGCCTCTTGAGGCCGGAAAAAATGATATCAGGGATTAACGGTCTGCCGTAAAATAAATAAGAGGAAAGAATGCAGAAAAGAAAAATGCTTATTGCTGAACAGAAAAAGGGTCAGCGTGGTTTCAGTCTTATCGAACTTATGATTGTTATTGTTATCCTCGGCCTTCTGGCTTCCATGCTGGTTCCCAAAATTATGGACCGCCCGAATGAAGCCCGTGTAACCAAGGCAAAAATGGATATGAAGGCACTTGATTCCGCCCTCAAACTGTACAAGCTCGATACTGGCAGATACCCTACAACAGAACAGGGACTGATGGCGCTCATCACCAAACCTGAGCTTCGCCCTGTTCCCCGTAACTACCGTAAAGGTGGCTATCTTGACGGAACAGCAGCACCTGTTGACCCTTGGGGCTATGACTATATCTACAGAAGTCCCGGTGAAGAAGATCGCCCTTATGAGTTGATTTCCCTCGGTGCTGACGGCATGGAAGGCGGAGAAGATTACGACGCCGATATCAAAAGCTGGGAATAGTGCTTAACTGGATACTTTATGTCTAAACAGACAACTCGCCTGCGTTCAGGTGGACTTACTTTCATAGAACTTCTCATTGTGCTTTTAATTGTGGGCATGGGCTGGTTTACGCTCATGCCCAATCTTGATCTTGCCGGCGACAAGGGAGATGATGAAGTAAGTTTGGTCAATGCCCTTATCTACGAGGCGAGGGGCGAGGCTGTTGATACGGACACCAGACAGATAATTGAGATTGATTTTGAAAATGGGATTATCAGGTGGGGAGAAGAAGAGGCGTCTCTTCCGGGCATCGTCTCCAGCGGACATTTCAATGAGGAACCGATTGATGGCGAAGGGGTTGAATTTACTATTTATCCCGAAGGTTTCAGTGATGAAGTCAGGCTGGTTCTGGCTAATGGCTTAACTCTGATGCTTGATCCCCTGTCTGTCAGGTTCGGGGAGATGTAATTTGTCTCAAAGAAACGGTTTTTCCCTCATAGAAATTATCGTGGCGTTAACCATCGCAGCGACTCTCTCCATGAGTTTTCTGGGCGTCCAGAGACAAAGTGCTCTTATGGCTCAGGCTTCAAAGGATTCATGGAATGTTTTGAATCTTTCTCAGGATGTGCTGGCTCATAAGTATCCTGATGGCTTAAGTGTGGTCTCATCAGGCTGGATTGCCTGGCCGGGACCGCCTCAAGGGCAGTTCAAGGTCGGTCTTGAAACTATTTCATCCGCAGGGATCGGTTATTATACGATTGAGACCCGTACCGGAGATTACACTCTGGACTGGAAAGTTTACCGGGTCTCGCACAAGAGAAAGCAATTCTGATGAGCAGATTTCAATCTTCCTGCCAAAGCAGCAAACATAGTATACAGGGTGGATTCTCCCTTGTGGAGGTGTTGGTTGGTCTTGTGCTTTCTGGGCTCTTAATGAGTATGGTAGCGACAGTCATGGGGCAGTCCATTACTAATAATGAAATTGTTCGTTCAAGTGCCGGACTTTCTTCACGTATGTTTACTTTGCGCCGCATCTTACATCGCGATTTGCAGAATAAAGTTCCTTCAAAGCCTGTAATTGTCGGCCCTGATGGATTTTCTTTTGTGACAGCGAATAATTTTTTGATTGATGGCGGAGTTGAGGTTGAGGCCAGTTGGGATTTTACCGGAAATATGATTCGCAGGCATGAATTATCAGAATCTCTTGATTACACTACTTCCTTCCAGATGCTTAGAGGGGTCAAATCCTGGAGGCTGGAATTGCTGGATGGGGAGAGCGGGGTTTGGGTCTCTTCTGAGCAATTAAAAACAGAGCTCTTACACTTCGCTCTATGGTGAAGGCATTACGTATAAATATGGTCTTTGAAGATGGAATGAGCATATCTCTTGTAGAAAGGATTCCCTATGCTACACAATAGGTTTTCAAAAAACTCCAGAGGTGTTGTTCTTGTCCTTGTTTTAGTTTTGTTTATGGCTCTTTCAGGCCTTACTTTAATGACTATTGAAGTAAGTTCTCGCGGTGCTGTTGAAGCTTCAAAAGTACGCAGTGAATATGAAGCTCACTTTATGGCTGAAGAAGCCTTGTTTGTCGTTTATGACCGCATTATGGATGACCAGACACTGTTTTCAGATATCCCTAGAGAGGATTGGATTAAGGAGTGGACTGACGGTGGAGTGTCAATTTATATGTCTCCGTGCAATGCAAAAATTAATCTGAATACTCTGGTGCAGATGCAAAACCCCAAAAAGATCTTGACTATAATGCAGCGGGTTCTTCCCGGTGGGGTAGATGTGAAGAGACTTGTGGGAAGCCTTGGGATCTGGACCGGGAAAAAGGTTAACTCTACTTTGGACAGACTTGACAGATTTTTTTACGCCTCCCAGTATCCTTCGTATGCTCCGACGGGTAGAGATTTGAAAACTCCTGAAGAAATTTCACTTGTTAATGGTTGGAGTGCTTTTGACCGCGACTGGATAAATGAGACTTTTACAGTGTGGGGCGAGGGCCGGATCAATATCAATTTTGCCTCACGAGATGTCCTTTTGGCCTTTTTTCCTAAATTGGGTAAAAATGTAGAAAGCATAGTTCATTGGCGTAATACGCGTGGTTTTACCGATTTAAGCCAGATTTTGACAGTCGCCGGGATTGAATCTGATTCTGAATTGTATAGAAATATGCTGGAATATATGACTGTTAGGTCTGATCTTATTGAAGCTATTGTCGTTGCTGAAGTTTCGGGGTGCAGGGTTGTAAAGCGATACATAGTATCAAAACCGGGATCTTTCGAAGTTCAGCAGCCGAGTCTTATTTTTCAAAACGATGTGTCTGTGACTTTTTCTCAGGATGAATGATTGCAGACAGATATGGTTTGTGCGCTGGTTAATTGTAAAAAATAGACAAACATCCTCCTTGCAGGTATAGGACAAAGCCATAGATGGCTGCAAAAAAAATAGTATATATACTCTCTTTTAAAGGTAATGAGCATCAGTGGATGATGTTTGACGGCAAGAACCTGTCAGAATCGCAGGAGCCTGCTGAAAAAAACAGGAATCCGGTGATTGCTTTGTTGCCTGATCCGCTTTTCTTTTTTTTCAAACCGCGCGGTGTTATTAAGTCACGTCATGCTAAATCTGCAACTTTGATGCAGATGAACTATTCTTTTCCTGCACAGGAAGAGGGATTTATGGTTCTGCGCCCGTCCGGCGGGGCTGTGCTTGGTTATACTGCTCACGACCTGCTTGACCGTTTTCTGGATCAACATCGCGAAGTTTTAGCAAAAGCAACGGTGCTTACTACTGCTTTTACAGTTTGCTGGAGAGCTGCGGTAGCAGAAGGACTTTCTGTGTGGAGCTGGAAAGGTCAGGGTGGGGTCCGGATACTGGCTTCCGGCGATGAGCTTACCTATTTTCGTGGTGGGCAGGATGAGTTCAACAGCCGTTTTGACAGGCTCGGCCTTGATGGAGAGCCGGAAGTTCTGGATCTTGAATCTGCATGTGTTGTTCTAAATGAGAAGAAAGTCCGCTGGGCGCGGCTCAACCTTGCTACTGGAAAAAAGAATGGTTCCGACAAAGGAATTGTATTCGATTTCAAACCCTACATTGCCGCAGCTGTCTTGGTGACTTTTTTAGGTTTGCTTTTCATTACAGGGCAATATCACCGATGGAAGCAGAGTCAGGATCATGCCGAGGAGTGGCGCGGTAAGCTTAAAGAAGTTTATGTAAGTGCTCTTGGTCCCAATCCCGGCTCAGACCCTTACGGTAAGATTCTTTATAAACTGGATCAGCTTAAGAGTGGCGGTAATCAGGGCGGGGGAATTGACGTTCTCGGTTTATTGGCTGTCATAAGTGAAAGTGCTCCGGTTGGTATTGAGATAGAAGGTTTTAATCTCGGAGCCGATTCAGGCAATATTCGCGGTAAGATCGGCAGTTATGAAGAAATTGATGCTATGATGGAGAAGCTTGCGGCCAACAGTCAGTTTAATTTTGTTCTGGAGCAGGCTAATAATATAGACGGCGGGATCAGCATCAGTCTACGTGCTGAGTATAACCGCTAGTTTTTATACATTTATTTGGTAAAGGTATTTTGATGGAACTGGAAAGATTTTATATTTGGCAGGATTGGCCTGTTGAAAAGCAGAAGCTTTTTTTGCTGCTCTGGTTGCCGTATGGGCGCTGGTGCTTTTCATGGTTTGGTCCGGCTTTAATGAATCCCAGTCCAAGGCTGTACGGGTGATGCTTTCAAGTAAGCAGAAATACAGTAAAACAGTACCTCTTGTTGAGCAGCTCAAAGCAGGGGAATCCTCCAGAGGGGCTCTGGTTGATCGTGAACCAATGACGGCAGCACAGCAGGTAATACGTGACCTGGGTCTTGATTCAAGACTGACTTCTCTGCGGCCGTTGCAGGCAGGTATGAATTCTGCGCAGGGGGTTCAGGTTATTCTTGAATCACTCAATTTGCCTGAACTTGTGTCTATGCTTCGTGATTTCAAAGTTCGTGGCGGACTTAAGATTACCAATTTTAATATCAATCATAGGCTGGATTCTCCTGAACTGGCTGATGTGCAGATTATCCTTACCAGATAGGGCCGCCGGATGAAATTTATCCCCAATATTTCTTTTAAGTTCTCTTTTAAAAAGGTTTTTAGCCGTTTTTTTCTTTTTCTTGCGGGACTGATCCTTGGTGCATTTTTATTTATGCCATGGGAAGTTGTGTGGTCTCAAGCTTTTAAGTTTGCTGATTCAAAGATTTCTAAAGCCACAATCCAATGGGGCGATTTTGTAAGTGCGGGACCTTTATCATTTGAGGTGACAGACGTCTATATTACAACCCCGAAGGGGCTTATTGTCACAGTTCCGCAACTCGGCGTGGACCTTGGTCTTTCTCCGTTGCTTGAGGTTCGGGTCAAGACCGGGCCTACTCTGTCTGCAAAAGTTTTTCAGACTAAGTCACTGACTTTAAGCGGGGGAGTAAATCTGGCAAAGCTCATTAAGATGGACGGACTGGGCGGTAAAGTTCGAATTACCTCTGATGTGGGATTTCCAAAATGGGGCGCTCCGCCACGTACCGGAAGCCTTGTCGTCCGTTCAGATGAAGTTGAAATTCCCGGTGGGCTTATTGCTGAAGATGTAAATGTTAATGCTGTCCTTGCGGGAAATCAGTTTCAGCTTAATTCATTCAGCTGCGGGCAGCCTATCCCTGTTAATGCAAAAGGCTCAGCCACTTTGAACTGGAAGAGACTTCAAGCTTCCACTTATAATATCAGCGGTAGTGCTACTTTCGGCAGCACTGAGCGGCAGTTCTCAAAATCAGGTAATTTATCCAAATATATTAAGTTCTAGTTTGTAGCAGTCTTGACTGCTGCTGACAGTATTGTCTTTCGTCGGTATGCCTATGGCGGATAAAGGGTTATGTCCTTCTTTCTGGTATACTTTCTGATACTGTGGATGCAGCTATTTAGTTTTTTTAGTTGCTGTGATATTTTTCCTTTGATTCTTAGTCAGTTTTTTCCAAATTTTTTACGGGTTGATTATGATAGCCAATAATATACTTTCATTTGCTAAATGTATTCTTTGTGAGGTGCTTGAATCTGGCAGTATTGCCGTTGATGCAACCGTCGGGAATGGTTACGATACAGTTTTTCTTTCCAGACAGGTCGGAGTTGACGGCAGGGTATTCGGCTTTGATATTCAAGAGGAAGCGGTCAAGCAGACTGAGCAGCGGCTGAATGAAGAATGCATGCCTGAGAATTGGACTTTATTTCATGACGGCCATGAGAATATGTTGAAGTGTATTCCAGAAGAATTTTACGCCAGGGTCAATGTTGTAATGTTCAATTTAGGCTTTTTACCCGGGAGTGATAAAACCATTATTACTGAGACGGCAACAACCCTTAAAGCTATTCAGTCATCTCTGGAACTGCTTGCTGTCGGCGGTGTTGTCAGTATTGCCATTTATGCAGGTCATCCCGGAGGAGCTGAGGAAGATGAGGCTGTACGCGATTTTTGTTCCTCTCTGGATTATCATTCTTACCGCATCATACAGAGTGAAATGATCAACAAACCCGGATTTCCAATTCGAATGCTTTTTATATCCAAGCTTTGATCATTAGCGATCTTTTGAAATAGGAAAGTGGCGGTCAGAAATTTCTGATCGCCACTTTTTTTGTCTCATTTGCTAGTCCATCTCGGAACGGATTCATTTAAGCTTTTGCGAAGCCACAAAATGATTCGAGATTACATCACTCTTACTTAAAGAAGTCTCTGACAACTTCAGCAACACGTCTGGCATCGTCTTCGCTCATATGCGGTCCAATAGGCAGCGAGAGCACTTCACGATGAATAGTTTCGCTGATTGGAAATGAAAGTCCCGCCATGTCTTTATATGCTCCCTGCTTGTGCGGAGCTGTCGGATAATGAATTGCAGCCTGAATCTTATGCTCTGCGAGATGATTGATCAGCCCGTCACGGTCCTGACAGCGGACAACGAACAGGTGCCAAACGGATTGCATTTCTTCAGGAACAACCGGAAGAATGAGCGGGGTGTCAGCCAGCTCTTCAAGGTAAATTCCAGCGATAGTTTTGCGAATCCAGTTCCAGTTATCCAGTTTATCCAGCTTTACACGCAGGAAAGCAGCCTGCATTTCATCAAGTCTGCTGTTGAATCCGAGAGAGTCATGTACGTATTTTTCAGATGATCCATAGTTGGCGATTTTGCGTACGTTTTCAGCTATGGTCTCGTCCATGGTGGTGACAGCTCCGCCGTCCCCGAAAGCTCCAAGATTTTTTCCGGGATAGAAGCTGAAAGCAGCTGCATGCCCTAACGTACCGGACATACGCCCTTTATAAATGGCACCGTGGGCTTGCGCTGCATCGGTGAGCACGAAAAGTGAATGTTTTTCAGCAATATCCATTATGGGATCCATGTCTGCGGGTTGTCCGTAGAGGTGGACAGGGATAATTGCTTTGGTTGCTGGAGTTATGGCCTTTTCGATTAGAGGTGGATCAATATTGTAAGTTGATTCAATGGGCTCGACAGGGACAATCTTAGCGCCTGTACGGGTAACAGCCAACCAGGTTGCAATATAAGTGTTTGAGGGAACAATTACTTCATCACCGGGGCCTATTTCAGCAGCCCGCAGGACCAGCTCAAGGGAATCTAAACCATTTCCGGTTCCTATGCAGTGTTTTGCTCCGGTATAAAGTGCGAATTCTTTTTCAAAAGCGTCAACTTCGTCACCGAGAATATACCAGCCGGATTCAAGAACACGTTTTGGCTGCTGCGTCCATTTTGGGGGCAAGTGCCTGATAGGTCCAGCCGACATCAAGAAATTTGATTTGCTTCATTTTCGTTAACCGCCTTCATGAAATCTTCATAGGTGTAGTAATAATCAGTCGGATCATAGTATTCCGAAGCCAGCACCAAACACACAGAACCGGAAGAGAAGTTTTCAAGTTCACGCCAAGTCATTGTCGGAATGTAGAGTCCGTAATAAGAACGGTTGAGCGAGAATTTTGTCCTGCTTTTCCCATCATCCAGGACAACGTCAAAGCTGCCTGAGGCGGCGATAATGTATTGCCTTAATTTCTTATGGGCATGACCGCCTCTGCTTTCTCCGCCGGGGACGTCATAAAGATAATACACTCTTTTGATATCAAAAGGAATATGGCGACTGTTTTCTATAAAAGTAAGGTTCCCGCGGTTATCGTGAATCTTCGGAAGTTCAATTAGATGCGGTTTGTCTTCATTTTTCATTATTTATCCTTAAGTTCGAGCTCAACCAGCCGGATGTATTTTTGAAAAGTGTAGAAAAAACCGTGAACGGCAATAACAAAGCCGGCCCGTCCGTCACGAAATCCCTGCTGCAAAACATATTGTTTGATAAATTTACCCACAGCGTGCCGCAGAGCAGATGTCACCGAACTTCTTTTTCCTCTGGAATAGAGGTCATTTGCTGCGTCTCTTGTATAAATATTAACTTTGTGAAGGTGATGAAAAAGGTCACCATACGGATAATGGATTATCTCACCTTTCAACTCTCCGGCTTTTGTTCTGGGGCGGAGTTCTTCATGCGGTCTGATACCGCTGATGGTTATCCCTGAGGGTTTGTATACGCGAAACAGGAAATCGGGATACCATCCGCTGTGCATAATGAACCTGTCCATATACCATGACTTTCTGGAACACATATATCCGTCAACTTCATCCGGATTATCCAGTTTTTCTAGAATACTTTTTCGAAGCTCTTCTGAGACTATCTCATCCTGATCTATGGTGAGGACCCATGGTGTTTTGATTAACGTCTGGGCGAATTTATGCTGTTCAATAGCACCATTCCAATCATTGTGAACTATTCGTGCGTTATGTTTACGGGCGATTTCAAGAGTAGAATCCGTCGACCCTGAATCAATAACCAGAATTTCAGAACAGAAGGAAAGGCTTTCAAGGGATTTTATCAAGTAAGCCTTTCACCATTATATGTAAGGACAAGTCCTGTTATGCGATTCATTTGTGCCTTTTATTGTAATTATATGTAACGCTAAGGGTCTCGAGGCCAACCTTATAATTGTAGGCAGGGCTAGGGCGAGAGTCAAGAGCGAACGAAGGCTGAAAGTAAAAAGCCTGTATCAAAATTACTAAGATATGTTTTGAAAAGTAAATAGACAGGAATGGGCTTAGTTATGCGGATTAAGTCATCTTCGGCTCTATGGCCTGAGTTATCTGGAAGGCTCTGTTGGCTTTTACGCGTCCTGCGGTTCCATAATATTTGAGAACTCCACCTACCTCGCACTCGAGATTGTCTTCTTCATCAGTATCAAGCAGTAGCAGATCGCCTTCTTCGAGGTTCAATAGCTGACGCCCCGTAATTTTGGTTTTACCAAGACGGACAAGCAGTTCTATCGGGGTTTCCAGCAGCCTTTCTTTGAAACGGCTGACCCATACGTGGTCAATTTCAAGTCTTTCAGACTGAAAAGAGGCATGAAGCTTGGAACGGATAGGTTCCAGAGTAGAGTATGGCAAACAGACAATTAATGAGCCGATAGCATTTTCAAGCTCAACTTCAAAAGTAATAACTACAACAACATCAGAAGGTGGAACAATGGCTGCAAACTGGGGGTTAACCTCAGACCGGACAAGTTCAAGGTGAACTTCGTGGACTGGGCGCCAGGAGTCTTCAAGGTTGGCCAGAGCAATTTTTACAACTCGGTCAACAATTGCCTGTTCGATTGGAGTAAAATCACGTCCCTCTACTTTGGGTTGTGAACCGGAGCCGCCGAAAAAACTTTCTACCAGTGCAAAAACAAGGCGGGAGTCGACAACCAGAATGGCATTACCGCGTAAAGGGTCCATCTTGAAAATTGAAAGAGAGGTCGGGACTGGAAGGGAGCGCATGAAGTCCCCGAATTTGGACATATCAATGGAAATGGGGTTGATATCAACCCTTTTACGCATAGTGTTTGCCAAATTATTGGTGGCAAGGCGTGCAAAACGGTCGTTGACAATTTCAAGAACAGGCATACGACCGCGAATAATGCGGTCCTGATTGGCAAGGTCAAAAGAGACAACACCGGAATCATCCTCCGGTATGTCCTGCTCTGCCTCAACCTCTCCACCGGAAAGGCCTCTGAGCAGAGCATCAACTTCATCCTGCTGAAGAATCTTACTCATTCTTTATACAACCCGTTTTTTATACGTTCCTAGCCACGCCTACAGGACCATAGTTATCTATTTTTTATCATAAAGTAAATTGTTTCCCTCCGTAGCATATATCGTATCGTACTAAATTAAAAAAAACTTTAGTTAGACTTTAATGTGCCATGGTTCAAAACGAACTCCGAGGAGATTGTTCTCAGGGTAACGGAGTTTCAGATAGCCCAATTCGCGTAATTTAGTGCAGGTGTCACTTTGTGCAAAACGGGAGCTGAAATTTGCTGCTCCGAGTCCTTTTTCTCCTACATCGAAATCGCCTACAGCGTGATAAGAATAGCCTGGAGGAGCCAGGGATCTGGAGGCAAGGGACATATTCCCGTTATTGGCTGCTGCCTTGGAGAGAAACAGAATAAATTGTTTCATTACTCCGCGTACACCCGAGGTCAGGTATACTGTTTTGCCAAGTTTTTTTGTGATGGTCAGATATTTCTTATGGGGCTCGCCGCGGTATAAAAAATTACCGGTCCGGGGGATTTTTATAAGATCTTTACGGGGGATGTTGAGTGTCAGTTTGTTAACGGGTTTATCCCCTAAAAAGCCGTATTCCGTTGCACTGGCGTTGAATATCTCATCCAGAAAGTCAGTTTCTTTGGAAGTGAATCTACCGATGGATGAATAGTTGCGTGAAAATTTGAGGGCATCATCAAAACTTAAAATGCAGTAGTTTCCGAAACCAACGGTCCGTTGAACACGGCGAAGTCTTTTAAGTGTGGACTTGAGGACGGAGAATTGATCTTTGCTGAGGATAATGTCATCGGGTTGCGGCTTGTCAAAGTTTGCCATGACATGAAGATAGTCTTTGAGGTCCTTTTCATTTACCTCACGCACTTTATCCGTTGCATGTGCAAAGGTTGGAAATGCCTCCACACAGGCCGCTGCTGCGCTGCAGAAAATAGTTTTTAAAAATACTCTTCTATCCATGTTTTCGGCTTTAAGTACGTTTTGACGAGGTTTAGATATTATGTGTTTCTACTTTATTATAACAGAATTGCGCCTGTGGAAAGTAAAGATAACTGCAGAGCAAATAAAAAAAGGCCGCCATATTGGCGGCCTTTGGTGGACTATGATAGAAATTTTCTATTGACCGCGTTTGGTCCAGAGTTTCATTTCTTTCATTTTTTTACGGCGTTCACGCTGCAGAGATTTGCAGACCAGAGGAGCTTTTTTCTTGAGTCCGTATTTTTCGCGGTACTCATCAGGAGTCAGGCCATGAGAAGCAAGGTGCTTCTTGGTGATAATTTTGAACGACTTTCCACACTCGCAGCATATAATAGATTTTTCCTTGATGGATTTTTTAGGATCACATGCGGGGGCTTCTTCTTGTGCGGGAAGAGAGTTTTCGGCAATGGCCTGAATGCCTGCAGACAGTTTGCGGACCATGGAAGTCATTTCTTCTTCGTTCATGGTTCTTACGCTTGCCTGTGCTTTGACTATTTCCAAAGCTTCTTTCAAATAATCTTCCACGTGATATCTCCTTTAGGGATTATTTTAATACTAATTCGTAGTTGGAAAAAATATGGATAAGGTAGTTTGTAGTAGCTGTCAAATACATTAGAAACTTTTTCGCTGTTTTTGTACTATCTGTAAGTAAAATATAGAAGCAGATTCTATAAAATATAGTATTTGTCCGGTACTTTTTTACCCTTACATATCAGTTTGTCACGAGTTTGCACAAACTACGATTGTTTTTGCACACTGATTAGTGGTCAGGATGTTAAGAATAACATAGTGTACATATCTGATTAATTTTACAGCAAATCATTAAAAGTATAGTTGCTTATAAATCCATAGTTGTATCTTAATAAAGAGCAAAACTTTTATTCTAATGTGAGTACTTCCATTTTATTGATGTCAAAGTTAAAGTATATATCAGTTAAATCAGTGCCTTTATTCTTTTTTGATTGTTAAGTGTTGCCTTAAGATATGATTATTTTGTTTTTCTTTAGTAAAAGAAATTATTTTTGTTTGATGTCGTATAGAAAATTTATTTCTGAATTAAAAGATCCATGTTAACGCATGGATGGGTTTTTAAAAAAATTATGAGCGTAACATTTGCGGTGTCTCTTTCCTCGGTGTAACTGTGACTCAAGTAATGTCCGGTTAGGTTCTTTTTTGTTGATTTAAATAAAAAAAGATTGGTGAGGCTATTTTAAATGATTGTACCTGTGATTCTTTCCGGCGGAAGCGGAACACGCCTCTGGCCCCTTTCCCGTAAGGAATACCCCAAACAGTTGTTGGAGCTTGCCGGAGAAAGATCTTTACTTCAGAACACAGTGAAGCGTGGTTGCAGCTTGGATGAAACAGCACTGCCGATAATTGTATGTAATGAGAGTTACCGGTTTATGATAGCTGAGCAGTTACGTCTGTTAGATGTTCAGCCAGGTGCTATTTTTTTGGAGCCAGAGGGGCGTAATTCAGCTCCAGCCATTGCAGCAGCAGCTTTTCACATACAGGAAAATGATCCTGATGCACTTATGCTGGTAATGCCTTCTGATCATGTTCTGCAGGATACTGGTGCTTTTCGTAAAGCTGTACAAAACGGTAAAGAAGCTGCCGAAAATGGAGATTTTGTACTTTTCGGCATAACTCCGGACAGCCCGGAGACTGGTTACGGTTATATACATGTAGACAATGCAGAGAGTAACGACAAAACATGTTCTGTCGAAAATTTTGTAGAAAAGCCTGATCTTGAAACAGCACAAAAATATCTTGATTCCGGTGAGTACTGCTGGAATAGCGGGATTTTTCTTTTAAGCCGGATGTTTTTTTAGCTGCCCTTAGTGATCTGGAGCCGGAAATGTACGAGTGTTGCCGTAGTGCTGTACATATGGCTCGCAAAGATCTGGATTTTGTTCGGCTTGATGAGGAAAGTTTTACACGGAGTCCTTCCAAATCAATTGACTATGCAGTTATGGAGCGGGTTGAGAATCTTTCCGTTGTTCCTTTTGCCGGAGGCTGGTCGGATATAGGTTCATGGGATTCTCTTATGAAGGAAATGCCATGCGACAGCAGCGGTAATGTTGTTGTTGGAAATGTGGTTGCCGAAAATGTTTCCGGAAGTTTTATGCATTCATCCGGGCGACTGCTTGGCGTACTGGGGGTAGAGAATGTGGTTGTTGTTGAAACTGCAGATGCTGTTCTTGTTGCCGACCGCGCTCACAGTCAGGATGTAGGAAAATTGGTTGAGAAATTGCGCAGTGAGGGGCGTAATGAAGTCGTTGTTCATCGCAGGGTTTATCGACCATGGGGAGCGTATGAAACGGTGGACAGCGGGGCAAGATTTCAGGTGAAAAGGATTGTTGTTAAGCCCGGTGCCGTTCTTTCTTTGCAGATGCATCACCATCGCGCTGAGCACTGGGTTGTTGTTAAGGGTACTGCAAAAGTTACTGTCGGAGAAACCGAGATGCTTTTGCAAGAAGATGAATCTACTTATATTCCCATAGGTTCTAAGCACAGATTGGTTAATCCCGGTAAAATAGATCTTGAGCTGATAGAGGTTCAGACCGGTAGCTATCTTGGTGAAGATGATATTCAACGGTTTGAAGATCTTTACGGCCGGTCTGGAGATTAATCATGAGACCGCTTGTAGTCAGTTTGTGTATTTTTTTGCTTTCTTTTTCCATGTCCGGCTGTATATGGGGGACAGTCGCTATTGTTGGTGCGGCTGTTGTGGGAGCTAATATTGACGAGTTTCAGCGTTCACAGGAACAGACTAATTCCACAGAGGCCCTTGATGAACATCTGGCTCATCAAAAAAAAGTTGATGAAGCAATGAAAGGCAGTTCCGGGGAACAGGTGGAGACAATTGATACAGAAGAAGTAATTGATACCTATGGAGGAAAAATTATTGATGATTAATCTTTTTAGTAACAAATATCCTCTAAATTATAACTGGCTGTAACTGTTTTGACTTGCCTTTATCTTTCTTCAAAGTGTATCTTTAGGACACAATATTAGTTAATGTTTTTAGAAAATCAGGGGAGACCATATGGCTGAAACAGCAATAAAAAATACAGTTCTCGTTGTTGAAAATAGCAATACCCAGGCAAGGATCATTACCGAGCATATTGAGTCAGTGACTCCTTTTGATACTCTTGTAATAAACTCCATGGATGAGCTTGAAAGCAAGCTTGAAACTGATGGGAATGATATATTTATTGCAGTGCTTAACCTAAATATTAAAGGTGCGCCGGACGGTGAAGCTGTAGATTACGTGCTTTCCCGTAAAATCCCCTGTATTGTGCTTACTTCTACTTTCGATGAGCAGATACGTAATAGGTTCATTGAAAAAAGCGTTTTGGATTATTTTAATAAATCAAGCCATTCTGATCTTGAGGAAATGGTTGATTTAATCAGGCGCATCCATTCCAACCACGAGATTAAAGTGGCTGTTGCTGAGGATAATTCCACTGCACGCAAAATTATGCGCAACCTTTTGGAACGACTTAATTTTACTGTGCTCACCGGTAAAGACGGTTTGGAAGCACTTGAGATTATAAAGACTAATCCTGATGTTAAGTTGCTTCTCACTGATTATGAAATGCCAGGTCTTGATGGTTTTGAACTTGTGTCTGAAATTCGCAAAATGTACAGCCGCGATCAACTCGCTATCCTCGGTGTTTCGGCGCATGATTCCGGTGCAATTACCGCAAAATTTCTTAAGCGCGGGGCTAATGATTTTCTTAAAAAACCTTTTGAAGTTGAAGAGTTTTCATGGCGTGTAACCAACAATCTGAATGAGCTTGAAAGAATCCGTTCGATAAAAGATGCATACACACGTGATCCTTTGACCGGGTTCAGCAATTTCTCCACCTTCCTTGATAAAGGACGTGATCTTTTTCAGGAAATGGTCAGCGAGGGAAAAACTCCTGCGCTTGCTGCTTTCAATGTAGATAATATTCTTGGCATAAATGAAAGTTACGGCTGGGATGCCGGCTCTGCTGCTCTCAAAAAGGTAGCCTCATTACTTGATCAGCATTCACTCGGCTGGATTCTGTCGGCCCGGAGTGAGCGTGGTTTTTTTATACTGGTTGATGACGGCGATTCTTTAAAGAATGACCTTTCTGCAGTTAAAGCCGCATTTGCAAGTGCTCAGATCGTGTCCGGCACTGAGCGGTTCATGGCTTCTGCATCTTTTTCTATAAGCAAAACTCCCGGAAGTACTTTGGATCAAACCTTGTCCAAAGTGGCCAATGCTTTGGCTGCCAGCCAGAACAGCGGGATTAATTCATTTAGCTGGGTTTAGAAAAAATTGTTTTAGTGGACTATGAAAACACATATTTACGATTTTTAGAGTATTAGGTAATCTGAATAAATGTTAGTACTTAAATGCTCTGCGTGTCGGCGTAAGTTGTGGAAATATTATAAGATAGGTCAGGGTGAGGTTCACCGTTGCCATAAGGACCGCATTAAGAAAATTTGGAATGCTGAGGAGCGTGACGGCAAGGTTTATTGTCCGTGCGGTAAGGCTTTTGGTATAGACCGGGGCAGTTACTGGACCATGGATAAGAAAGCGTTCACGTATTCGGGTACAAAAACAAATAATTAATTTTTTGAGAAATGAGACACACCACAGTCTGGAACTGTCTCAGTCCTTATTAAAATAAAATCATCCCCTGACGCGGAAGGCATCAGGGGATGATTTTATTTTAAAGTATGTTTTGTCGATTACAAATGTGAAGCTTATCGAAAACTTTTGGGGTTATTAAACCGCCGGAGGCATCGGTAATGCGAACAATAATTCAGTGCGGTTGCTGCTAGTTACGCAGAGTAGTAAGCAGGCGCACAGGATGAGTGAAAAGTCCAAGAGCACATACTATGTCAGCGGCTCCTATGTCAGCGACACGGGCGGCTTTCATGGACATGCATTCCGCGCCGGAGATGATGATTCCAAGTGCAGATTCACGTAGCATGAGCATATCATTACGCCCGTTTCCGATACAGGCACATTTTTTTGTGCCGAGAGTATTTACGTAGTCCAGTTTTGAGTGGTCTTCGGCTTCGCCGTTTATAATATGAATTGTTACCGGTAGTCCGGCTAATTCTTCTTCGCACTGTCCGAGAGTATCGGCAGTCAAGACGTGTACATTCACGTCTTGAGCAAGTTCTACTAGCAATTTACCCATTCCTGGCAGCAGGTTGCCGTCTAAGGCCAGAGTTCCGTTGTAATCAAGTACCAGATGTTCAATTTCAAGTTTCCCGAATCCGGGTATATCCAGACTGATCATTCCTTACTCCTGAATTGCGCTGCTGATAGTTTTAGAATTAAAGGCTGGCATACCTTTCGATCTGTTTCTTGTATTCCAGTACACCTTTTACTATTCCATCTGCAATATAGGAAAGGTATTTGTCCGACTTGAGGCGTCCGGCTTCTGTGCGGTTGGTCAGGTAGCCCAGTTCTATAAGTACGGAGGGCATTTTTGCGCCCATGAGCACGTAAAAAGGTGCTTCGCGAACTCCCTGATCCTTTACTGACCATTTGCGACGGATGTTACTAAGAGATTTGGTGTGGATATTTTTGGCCAGATCTTTACTTTCTTTCATTTTAGAATTGAGCATCAGATCGGTCAGGATAACTTGTAAATCGCTTATCCTTTTAGCTGAAACAGCGTTTTCTCGCGCAGCTACACGTACTGCATTACGGTTGCGGGCAAGGTTCAAAGTATAGGTCTCAATGCCGTTAATTTTTGAGCTGCGGTGTGCGTTGCAGTGTATGGAAATGAACATATCCGCCTTTTTGATGTTGGCCATGGCGGTTCTTTCTTCAAGAGGAATGAATTTGTCTTTTGTTCTGGTGTACAGGACGTTGAATCCGGCTCTTTTAAGCTTAGCGGCAAGGATTTTTGCAAAGCGAAGGTTTATGTTCTTCTCTTTGATACCGTTCGCTGCCGCACCTGGGTCTTTGCCGCCGTGCCCGGGATCAAGCATGATGGTCTTAAAGGTAAGGCCCAATTGTTCGAGGAGCTCACCGGCCATTTTCTTGCTGTTTTGGGGAGGGGTGTATTTCTGTGGTTTTGACTTTTTGTAGGTTTGTTTTGTCGGAGCCCGCTGGGCTGCAACCTTGCCTTCTTCCGGAGCCTGTACATCAATCACCAGTCTGAAGGGATTTTCGAGAGGAAAGATTTTGTAATCCTGCATGGCGTTAAAATCGAGAACCACGCGGGTTGTTCTGGGATCTTTCTGCCCCGAACGAATATCCTTAAGGATTCCGTCAGCAACATGTGTTCCTTTGTGAACTCCTTTGCCGAGGACTGTATCTTCGAGGTCTACGTAAAGCCTGTGCGGACGATTTACGCTCTGATTGGGATTCAGAATCTGATAGCGGTAGCGAACCTCCTCATCAAGGTCGAGGACAACTCTTGTATACGATTTACTGCTGGTATAGCGGACAGAAAGAAGCTTCGCACGGCTAGATGGTCTTTTATCATTTGTCGGAGCTACTGAAGCAGGAACGATTGTTCCGGAAGGTTTTTTGTGAGCTGTTTTTTTATTATAAGCACCGCTGCGGTCCATTTTATCAAGCCGTGAACGAGCTTTGGAGTACATGTCTGATTTGGAGTAGCGGTGAACAATGGTCAGGTAGTCGGAATAGGCAAGATCTTTTTGGTTCAATTTGCGCAGTCTTATTTCCGCGCGTCTATAAATACTGTCATCCGCCCATTGATGAGACGGGAAGTTGGATATCATGCGTCCATAATAATCAGCAGATGTGCGAAAATCTTTTTTCAACCCGCTTTTATTGCCAAGTTCTTCATATACTCTTCCTAAATAATATAAAGATTTAGGAGCATATGATCCGCGTGCGGACCGTTTAAAAACTTTACGGAACTTTTTAGCTACTTTTTCCCATTCACTACGGTATTGGGATTTCTTTTTATTTTTTGTCAACGCATGAAATTGTTTCCATGCAATAGTAAAATCATCCTTTATACTGGCCCCGAAAGCACTCGCCGGGGTAACCGAAACCAGAAGTCCGGCTAGAAAAAGGGCCATTACCAGATTGGGGATGAAAAATTTGCGCATTTTTATTTTTAGTTAAGGGTCTTTTTTTATTAGATATTTATGTACAACGAATCTGTTGATAAAAAAGGCACTTCTTCTAAAGAAAGTTTAGATGTTTTCTTAATAAGCTCGCATGGTCTAAAAATCAACCATAAGATATATATGATAGCGCTTAATCTTTGCCTATGAGTACTTTTCTGTGCCATAGTGGCTATGCACGAAAGCTGGACTGGCGGCCCTTTTTATGTAATTGCCATGTGCATTGTTATTGGAACTTGAACAATTAAATTCACTCATTTGGAGACAGATAATGGAAGCTCCCCAGAGAAATTTGGCTCTTGACCTTGTAAGGGTAACCGAAGCGGCTGCTCTGGCTTCTGCCAGATGGCTGGGCCGGGGTGACAAAAACGCCGGTGATCAGGCTGCGGTCGATGCCATGCGTTTGAGTTTTAACAGTCTTGCCATCAGCGGTACAGTTGTTATCGGTGAAGGCGAAAAAGACCATGCTCCCATGCTCTACAACGGCGAAAAGCTCGGCGTAGGCGAAGGCCCCGGTATGGACGTAGCCGTTGACCCGGTTGAAGGAACAAACCTTCTTGCCTATGGTCGGCCAAATGCTATTTCAGTTGTTGGTGTTGCCCCCACAGGCATGATGCTTGATCCCGGGCCGAGCTATTACATGCAGAAACTGGTTGTGCCCACTGCTGCAAGAAATATGGTCGATATTAATGCACCAGTCAAAGACAACCTGAATAAAATAGCCAAAGCACTCAACAAAGACGTTGATGACCTGGTGGTTTTTGTCCTCGAAAAACCCAGACATCACGGCTTGATTCAGGAAATCCGCGACGCTGGAGCACGCATTCAGCTGCACACTGATGGTGATGTAGCCGGTGCACTCATGGTTGTTGATCCCCGTTGTCCCGTTGATGTAATGATGGGAACCGGTGGTACACCCGAGGGCGTTCTTTCTGCTTGCGCTATCCGCATCATGGGCGGTGAAATGTACGCAAAATTCGATCCTCAGTCCGAAAGCGAAAAAGCTGCTCTCGAAGAACAGGGATACGATCTGCGCAACATTATGACAGTCAACGATCTTGTTCAGAGTGATGATATATTCTTCTCAGCCACAGGTATTTCCGGTGGAACCTTCCTGCGCGGTGTACGCTATCTTGGTTACGGCGCAGAAACAACTTCGCTGGTCATGCGTGGCAAGACAGGTACTGTGCGTCTTATCGAAGCAGTACATACCTGGGACAAGCTCATGAAAATCAGTGCTGTTAAGTACGATTAATTTGTATGTGCATGTCCTTCTGCCTCTGATGGATCTGTGACTTTTAATTTGATGCGCTTTGCGTTTTGAAGATTTAAAAGATTTAGCTCCATCGGTTGGGACTCTTGTGAAAACAGGGTTTCATTATCTCCGAACTCTTCAGTTGGCAGGGGATTAGGTTTAATTTGGGATAATGCTATTGAAGTGAATAATAAAAAAGGACGATTTTGATTATCTGTAATCAAAATCGTCCTTTTTTAATTTTCTGAAAGTAGGGAAAGCAAAATACTTTTTCCCAACGTCTTTTCGCTAAAAGTTCAATAGCATATTTGAGTCAAAGAAGTGTGCTAAAGAAAAGTACTGCCGGAGGCTCTAATATTCAGGAGCTTCAAGTTTATTGGTTATGATTTGTGCATCTTCAGGACGCGGCTTGGTTGAGAGTTCTTTGCATTCTCCGTGACAGGTTATCCCGGTGGGTCTCATCTGCACGTATCCGGCTGAGAGAACATTTGTGTAGGGAATCTGTTCTCTGAATTCGAGATACCCGATGCGGTTGGGGAAAATAATGGGTAGCGGGTCACCGGAAAAGTCTTCGAACATGATATATTTCATTATATTTCCTTATGTTGTGGTTTGTGACTGTCTTTAGCTGATTACGGCTGATCTGTGTTTTCGCGAAAATCAACAGGGCGCATGTTGCCCGCAATCTGTTTACAGATTATAGCCTTATATATTCAAGATCAAGAATTGTAGAACATAAATTTCGGAGTTGGCAAATGGCGGATGAGAGTAAAGATCAGGGCCAGTTGGACACTAATGACCTTTCCAGAATAAGAACCCTGCTGGCAAATGAGAGAACTTTTTTGGCATGGTGTCGCACTTCTCTGGCTTTGCTTGGTTTTGGTTTTGTTATTGAGAAAGTGGGCTGGTATATGGAAAAGTATTTGCCGGATACGCCTCCGTCCATAATTCAGGATATGTTTCTGCTTAGTGTTTTTACTCTGGTTTCGGGAGTTCTTATTCTGGTTGGTTCTGCAGCGCGTTTTTTCTATTTTGAACGTAAGGTGGGGGCTAGAATAAAATGGGCTACACCTTATCCGGAAGTGCTTGTTACGCTTGCAGTTGCATTGGTCCTCATTGTCAGTGCTCTGGCCGGTAAAATGATGTTTTAAGTAGATAATATATTCAGACAGATATTTTAAATGAAAGATAATTATAAGAAAATTGCCCTTTGGCAGACCGCTTTTTTGGGTGATGCTGTACTTACCTTGCCTTTTATAAGGGCTTTGTCTTTGCGATTTCCTGATGCGGAGATTCACCTGTTTGTGCGTAAGGGGGTGGAGCCGCTTTTTGAGTCTCAAAAAGAGCTTACCGCTGTGCATGGTTTTGATAAACGCGGTGCTCAAAAAGGTATGAAGGCTGCTTTTGCATATGGTGCCGATATAGGGAGACAGGGTTTTGATCTGTGGATCTCCGCGCATACCAGTATGCGATCTGCTGTTGTGGCTGCGGCAACTGGGATCAAGGACCGTATTGGGTATGATGCTCCTTGGTACAACCGCTTGATTTATACTGATACAGTGAAACGCCGTTTTGATGAACTAGAGGAAGTCGAGAGACTCATGGCTTTGGGCGAACCTCTGGGTATTCCCGGTATTGCTCCGCAAACAGATCTAAATTTGCCTGCCAGTATACTTGCAGAGGCAAAAGATTTTTTTACTCAATTTGATGGCAATCCTGTTATCGGAGTTCATCCCGGCTCAACATGGGAAACTAAGAAATGGCCTGAGCCGAATTTTGCTGAGACTATCTGCCGCTGTCTGGATGAAGGTTTCCGGGTAATTCTTTTTGGAGGTCCGGATGAAAAAGACCTTTGCGATACTGTGCTACAGGACTGCGTGCGGGCAGACGAAGTTGTAAATCTGGCGGGAAAGCTCGGATTACAGCAACTTGCCGCTTACATCAGGCAGCTTGATATTTATCTGACTAATGATTCAGGGCCAATGCATATTGCGTGGATTCAAAGTGTTCCGGTACTAGCAATGTTTGGCCCGACTGTTCGAAGGTTTGGTTTTTTTCCGCGTGGTGAGAATTCGACCGTGCTGGAAAGCGAGTGTGATTTGAAATGCCGTCCCTGTGGTTTGCACGGCGGCAAGGTATGCTCTGAAAAACATCACAAATGCATGACTGATATTACTGTCCAGAGAGTCTGGTCTGAGATTATGAAAAACGTGGAAAAAAAGAGGGCGGTTCGTTAATGGCGCTTGGTAAGAATATTTTATCTCACCTGCTTATACTGATTTTGGTTTTTGCCTTTTCCGGGTGTAAAATTAAAGGATTCAGTAGCATTCAGGAGCCTGTAGCTGTTGTGCATGTGCCGGTGAAGGTTTCATCCGCCCCGTTTACTGAAAAGAAAAAAAGTATAATCGTCTGCACCTCTGATTTTATGCGGGCAGCACATTATTTTTCTTACCTGCACCGCGAGTACGAGGGAGTGAAGTCCATAATTATCAAGACTCCCCATACGAATGGTACCGCTGAATCACGTACAAAGATAATTACCGGCATTAAGAAACATATCAGTAATCAGAATAAAGATGGTTCAATCATGTCCGTGCTGGTGCTGGGAAACAAGTCGGTAATCCCTCTCTCCGAGTTCAGTGCCGCCAATGGAACTGAACTGCATATATCCGATTACGGTTATGGCGGGACAGCTGATTCCGCGGAAAATATGCTTCCTGTAGGCAGAATTCCGGCCCGAAGCGGTGCGGAAGCTGAATCTGTAGCAGCTAAGTATGAACGCTGGTATAAAGATCGCGAATTTCGTCCGGCCTGGCCTGTTTCATTTATTGGTGGCGAGGGATTCGGTAATTCTTTTTCTGATCCGGAACTTTTTTTCTTCAGTCTGCAGCAGGAAGGAATCGCAGGACCTGAGGCCATTCGTTATCTTGGAGCAGCAGGAGGATGCAGTCCTGCAAGGTTGCAGCAAAGTCTGGCTGAAGATGATGTTTCTGTTCAATGGCTGGCACTTGAAGCAGAGCCCAGGGGGTTCAAGGTCGGGAATGGACTTCTTGATGTTTCAGAAATTATGAATCTTGAATATAAGCCGGGTTTGCCCGTGGTTCTTAACCCTTCCTGTGAAGTTGCCGCTGTTAACGCAACTGCACCGACTCCCGCAGAAGCAGTGGTTCTTTCAAAAGGCGGCGGCCTTGCGGTCATGACAGGCTGCAGCAAATCTGGAAAGATACGCGCCGAACTTGATGATGGCCGAGTATATCGTGTTGATACCAGTGGAACGCCCCGGCTGCTTATGGAGTTTCATAAAGCATACTTCAGCGGCAAGCACCGCATTGCCGAAGCTCTTACAGAAGCACGGTTTCAGTTTGTTGAAAATATAGGCTCAGATGAGGACATTTCACCTCTTTATGATCTTATCTTTTATGGTGACCCGGTAATGTCTTTACCTCTTCCTGTGCGGACAGAATCCCCTGCTTACAAGGGGCTGATGACAGTGACTAAGCCTCAAAAATCATACGGAGTGGCTGTCTTTCCAGTCAATTCCACTATTTCATTTGCCATGGAGGAAGGCGGAGTTTATCCGGCTGTAAAGTTACAGATTATTGACAGGGACAGCGGTAGAACAGTGTCTTCCATGAAAGTTCAAGAGGATGATGTTTTCAATTTCACTTCTGACGGCGAAGGGCGGTATCTGATCTATTCACGCCCTCTTGACGGTCCTCTTGCATGGCAGTTTTTTGATGTCCGCAAGAAAGGCGATATTAAGCAGGCTGATTCCCGCAAGTCTAAGAAAAGGATTTCTCCAAATATTAAGGCCGGGCTTAAGCCTGTGCTCTACGCCGTTCAGGTCAGTTCTAACCGGAAACAGGATTCGGCAGTCAAGGTCCGCAAAAGACTCAGTGTTCAGGGCTATGAAGCCTATGTGGTGGAGATCGCTTCGGCTAACAATCGCAAATGGTATTGCGTACGTTTTGGAGAATTTGATTCCTGGGCTGACGCCGTTGAAGCTTCCGCAGAATATGAACGTAAAGAACAGGCTGATGCTAAGATTGTTCGCTGTAGTGGTGGTTAATTCGAATATATTATACTTGAAGGTCGGGATTGTTTTCGTTATAAAGCTCCTTCTGTTGATGGCAATCCATCTAAAATAAGTGCAGGGAAGGTGAGGCTTTGAACATGAGCAGGAAGAAAATAGTTTCTCTTTTAATAGGGTTAGCTGTGTTTGCCGTGTTAGGAACAGGAGTCTTTTATGCTGCTGGTTTTAATAAGCCGTCACGTCCGGAATTATCAAAAGGATTTCGTTTTTATAAGGGAATTTCGGTTGCTGAATTAAATTTCAGTGATGCCGAGGTCAGAAAGTTAAATGGAACTTTACGGCGTAACAAAAAGATTGTTGAGAAAGCTATATTGACAATCTCTGATTCTTCGGAAGACTTGTATTCCGAGAATATAAGCAGCAGCGCAGAACTTACCTTTTCCATAAAACTTAAAGGCAGAAACGGAATGGTTTTCACACCGGAGAATGTCTTTTGCGCACGTAAAAAGTTGGTTAATCAAATCGCTGCAAACTTGAATAACGGTGCTAAAGTTTTAGCAGCATATTCAGAAGAGCCAATTTTTAAGAACAAAGAAGTTACTATTATAGATATGTAATTCTGCTTTTTACTTTGTTCAATACAAAACGGGTAGATTTCGAGATTAATCTCAATGTCTACCCGTTTTTAATTTATACTATGCTTACTTTTTAATCCCTAGCCACGCTGCCGAAGTCCAACAGATAGTATGCCTCTAATCGTAACCGCGCCAATGACTACAAAACCGCCTATAATAGCCCATTTGCCTGGGATCTCACCGTATCCTAATGCGACCCAGACAGGGTTGAATATAGGCTCCAGGGTCATTATAAGGATTGCTTCCAGCGCTCCAAGACGTTTGATAGCCCATGTGTAAAAGACGAGCGATACGCCTTGTTGCAGGATGCCGAGATAAAGCAGCCCTGCCCAGCTTTCGGCTGACGGCATCATAGTGAACATGAACGGTAGTCCGCATAGAGTTGTAATTGCATGTCCCATGATGACCGATTCAACGGGCGAACCTGTTTTTTGTGCGCGCATACAGAGCGTGAATATAGCGTATGACAGGCCTGTTCCTACGGCAACGATGTTGCCCCAAAGCCCTGTCGGCGTAAGTTTATCTAAAAAGAACAGAACCATGCCACCCACGGTGATGAAGATAAAGAGCCAGTCGCTGCGGCTGGTTTTTTCTTTAAGAAACCAAGGAGCGAGCAGTGCGACGTAGACAGGGGCTGTGTATGCTAGAAGGATAGCATTGGCTGAGGTCGTCAGTTTGGTTGCGACAACGTTGGTTATGAGCAGTCCTGCATATCCGAAGGCTGCGCCGATCTGAATAAGTGAAAAACCGAATTTTAGCTTACCTCTGAAAAGAAGCATCAAAGTCATGGCAGCCAGTGCACTGCGAACTCCGGTGATGGCCATTGGATTCCAATCTACCAATTTGATCGCAAGACCGCCCGAACTCCACATCAGGGCTGTAATGCCCATTAGAAGCATCGCCTTAGACCTGTCTTTCATTCACCCCCCCTATGCTTGATTTATCAAATGGATATCCCGAGTGAAGATCTTATGTCATCAGTAAAATGATGTATTTAGAGTTTTCTGGGCATGCAGTGTAAAAAAGCCCCTGTCTCAAGTCGAGGCAGGGGCTTAAAATATAAAACTTAATACTTAGGAGGGTATGATTTTCTAGGTAAGTTTAAACCTATAGCCAACTCCACGTACTGTTTCGATATAATCTGCGTATGGCCCTAGTTTTTGGCGTAACCTGCGGATGTGAGTGTCGACTGTTCGGGAATAGCCTTCGAAATGGGTATCCCAAACTGTGTCGAGAAGATGATCACGGGTGCGCACTTTTCCTTCATGCTGCAACAGTTCAGAAAAGAGCTTGAATTCTGTGGCTGTCAAAGCCACAAGTTCACCATCACATTCAACCGTATGGGCTTCGAAATCGACGGAAAGGCCTTCTTTGTTCCATTTTCCGGGCTTCTTTTTGGGGTCGACATCGCTGCTGCGGCGTAGAACTGCTTTCACCCGTAAAACCAGCTCTCGAGGACTGAAGGGTTTGACAATGTAGTCGTCAACACCAAGTTCAAGTCCCACTACTCGGTCAACTTCTTCACCTTTAGCAGTAAGCATTATGACCGGGGTATGCTGGGTTGCAACTTCCTGTTTAAGTTTCCGGCAGACTTCAAGACCGTCAATTCCCGGAAGCATGAGATCCAAGAGTATTAGATCTGGATTTTCGTTTCTAGCCTGTTCAAGGGCTTTATGTCCATCCATGGCAGTCACAACTTCATAACCGGATGAGCTGAGGTTGTATTTCAGTAATTCAATAGTATCGTTATGGTCTTCTACGACCAGTATTTTATCAGCTGACACATCTATCTCCTTTTGGATGGACCTTACCTGTCACAATAAAATGAATTAAGGCAATACTGTTACAACTCTGTTAATTGTCTGATTCGTTTTCATCTGAATCGTTATCAAGAGCAGCAGTGTCTTTTTCTAAAGTGTAGCGTTCGCTGTCTTCAACTACTTTGAATCCATCCACCGCTCCGGTGAGGGTTTGGACAGTGTAATTAAGGCTTGCCACGGTTCTCTTGAATTCATCAATGGACTCTGTTGTCTCTGCTGCGCTTTCACTTAGATCAGACATGGCTTCACTGATCTGCTCTGCGCTGTCAGCCTGATCTCCCATTGAACTGGAAACCTCTGCGAAACGGGGGCGGAGCACCTTCACCTGATCGACAATCTGGCCAAGATCTGAACTCATCTTTTCAACTTCGTCTACGCTGGAACGTACTTCATTGTTGAATTTCTCCATTTCCATAACCCCGGAACTAACTGCAGATTGCATATCCCGGACCATGAGCTCGATATCTTCGGCTGCAATAACTGTCTGGTCTGCCAGCCTGCGAATTTCACGGGCAACCACAGAGAAACCTTGTCCAAATTGACCGGCTTTTTCCGCTTCAATGGCGGCGTTCAGTGACAAAAGGTTGGTCTGGTCGGCAATACGGGCAATGGTCGTAACTATATTGTTGATTTTGGTGGCCTTTTCATTGATGGCACCGAGACGGGAAGATACGTTATCTGTGGAATCTACAAGTTTGATCAAAGATTGCTCACGATGCTCAATATTTGATTGTAGAGTTTCAGCCATCTTAGCTGATTCATTAGCACTTTCAGCAACATCTTCCATAACTTCAACAAGGTCCCAGGATGTTTTGCTGATTAATCTGCTGGTGGCTGTCACTTCGTTGGTGGAGGCTGCCTGTCTGTTAACAGCAGAGTCAATCTGTTGTGCTGTAGATTGAATTTTGCTTCCTGAAACAGACACATTGTCACCGGAGTGCCGTACCTCACCAATTATATCGGAAAGACCGGAAATCATGGTTTCAAAAGATGAGACAAGATTACCGATTTCATTCCCCGGTTTGATAAAACGGCTGGCAAAAAAATTATCTTCCGCCCTGTTCCGCATTTTACGCAAAGAGGAGTTTGCGCTTTCAAGATCGCCTTCAGCTATATCCTGCGCAATCCCGGTGAGCTTTGATACGGGTTTGAAAATCAGGTTCAATCCGAAAATCAAGAAGGAAAGAGTTACCGCTATGAAAATACAGCCGACAAAGACAACTGAACCAAGGGTCTGGTTTGCAGCCGCTTTCATGGTAGCAAGAGGAATAGCTGCAATTTGGGCGCATTCAATGCTTCCCGGTTTGCGATAATATCCGGTGTCTTTGTTCACAGGATAGCGGCTTTTCATAGACTGTGGAGCATCTTTGGGGTCTCCGTGACAGATCATGCAGGAGGGTTTGTTCGCTTCACCCTCGGCGGCAATGAAATAATCAATTCCGTTAATGTGCCTGATTTCACCGATAAACGGCCTCTTACCTGATTTGGCCATGCGATCAAGCTCTTCAATGATGATCGCCTCATCACCTGTAGCCATATTATCAGGATTGCGTGGCTTGGTGGATGCTGTTTTGAAATTCAGTTCATGTTTGTATTGGTCCGGAATACGGCGGAAAACACCGTTGGCCGTAAAGGATGTGGATTGCAACTCCGGCACAAATTTGTTGGGAGGCAGATACTCGGTTGCCTTCGGTCTGATAACCGATCCGGTGTGCTTGCGCACAGCCTTCATGGTGTGGAGCATGATCTCAGCTTTGCCCCGGTATTCATCCATGAGAGTTTCCCGGGTGTATTTTGAAATCAAAAACATGATGGCTAATGTCAGGGCGATGCAGAAAACCACACACCCTATTATGAACTGCTTACGGATACTCATTACTTTGCCTCGTTATTCAAAAACAAATTCCACCATTGAAAAGTCGTCTTCATATAATTCATGACCCTGCAGAGTCTTGGTGTGCTCTATAAGCTGGTCAATGGGATTACCTAGAGGGCCGTCTGTGCCGGCCATAAATTTTGAGTACTCATCAAATTCCCACATCTTTCCGTCAGAGACTTTTTTAAGTTCGTAAACGCCATCACTGTACAGGAAAAAACGTGCACCCGGCTCAACTTCAACATAGTCACTTGTGTAGGTCATATCAGGCATACCACCCACGATCATGCCTGCGGTACGCAACTGCTGTACTTTATCACCATTAATAAGCAAAGCCGGAGGATGTCCGCCGCTGGAAAAGGTCAGAGTCCGCTCTGACTTGCAGTAAACGCCATACCACATAGTAAAGTAGAGGTTATTCTGCTGGTCCATCTGAAATGAATCATTGAGAGCTGTCAGAACCATTTCCGGTTTAAGAAAATCAGTATCGGGAAGGGTTTGTGAACGAAGCACGTTCATTGCAGAAACTGAAAGCAAAGCCGAACCGACTCCATGGTCGCATACATCAAGCAGGTACATGGCAAAATGATCATCATCCAGCCAGTGATAACCGAAGGAATCCCCGCCAAGTGATGCTGAAGGAATGAACCTCCAATCCGCCTGAATTTCCCCTTCAGTCACAGGGGAGGGGAGAAGTGAAGTTACATAATCAGCAGCAACGGCAAGCTCTTTACGCATTTCATCTCTGCTTTCCATGAGCTGTTTGTATGCTTCGTTTCTCTGTAGCAGGTTGATATAACCTTTGGAGTGGTAGCGGATGCGGGCAAGCAGTTCGATGCGGTCAGGAAGTTTGACCAGATAATCATTCGCTCCCAGAGCAAAAGCTTCTGCCTTGGTGGTAGCTTCTTCTTTTGTTGAGAGAACAATAAGCGGGATGTCTTTTAGTTTTGAATTAACACGCATGAATTTAACCATAGTCATGCCGTCAATGTCAGGCATTACAAGGTCCTGCAAAATAACTGTCGGCTGTAATTCTTCGGCAGTCGGGATTGCTTTGGTAGGATCACTGACAAAATGGAAATCAATGTCGTCTTCCCCTTCAAGCATACGGCGCACGGCCTCGCCGACCATGGGCTGATCATCAATTAGCAGCACATTGATTTTGTGCTGGGTGAGAAGCTGTTCGTTTGAAGACGCATCGGTCATGTTGTTTTCTCCTGAAATCTTTTATTGAAATGCCTTACCAGCACCCTTGCCATACTATCAATGGAACAAATCTCACGGGCTGCGCCCATTTTTACAGCTGCCCCGGGCATACCCCAGACAACGCTGGACTCTTCATCCTGAGCAATGGTCAGCCATCCTAATTTTTTAAGGCCAAGTAATCCTTTGGCTCCATCTGCCCCCATTCCGGTGAGCAGTACTGCTGCAGAGTTAGATGGAAATCCGGCACAACACAGGCTTTCAAACAAAATATCTACGGAAGGTACATATAAGTTGTCTCCGGGGCCAAAAGTAATTTGTGCTGTTCCACCCGGCCCCATGAGCATATGGTTATCTCCGGGGGCAACCACAACTTCTCCGGCTTTTAGAGGTTGTCCGTTGCGGGCGATGGAAACTTTAAGTTTGGTCTGACTATCCAGCCATTGGGCCAGATTGTCGGAAAAATGTCCGTCCACATGTTGCACAATAGCAATTGCTGCCGGAAAATTCTCCGGCAGTCCTCCAAGTAAAGTTGCCAGAGCAGAAGGGCCTCCTGTGGAGCTTCCTATAGCCAGTAGAGGAGGAATACCGTGCTCACTGAGCTTGGGTTTAGGCTTACGAACAGTAGTTTTTCCATTACCTTGCAGCTTTGAGATAACTGAAATTTTATCTAACAGGCTTTTTGCCCCATTCATATCACCATCAGCACCAAGTTCAGGAGTGGCAACCACATCCAGTGCTCCGGCTCCCATAGCCTCAAACACTTTGGATGAATTGCTCTCAATACTTGCGGTTACCAGAAGAATAGAGCAAGGCGAATCCTGCATAATCCGGCGGGTAGCCTCGGCTCCGTCCATGGCAGGCATGATCAGATCCATAAGGATCAGGTCCGGTATATCCTGCTTGCACTTTTCAACAGCCCGATCCCCTGTGTGGGCAATCCAGGCAATCTCATATCCGGCTGAAGTCACAATTCTTTTGAGAACTTCTACAGCCATAGCCAGATCATTTACAATACCTATTCTCATTGTTCAACGCCGCCTATAAGGTCTTCCACTGCAGAGAGAAGGGTTTCGTCATGAAAACTGCTTTTGGTCAGATAGTAGTCGGCTCCGACTTCAAGACCGCGTAGCTTGTCTTCTTTGCGGTCTTTATAAGAAACCATCATTACCGGGATTGATTTCAAGTCAGGGTCGGATTTCAACTTACTGGTGAGTTCAAGACCGTTCATGCGCGGCATGTCCACATCGGTAATAATCAGGTCATAGTCTCCGGCAAGTACGGCGTTATATCCATCCTGACCGTCAACGGCCGTATCAACTTCATAACCATGGTTGGCAAGCAGCTTACGTTCAACTTCACGTACTGTCAGGGAGTCGTCGACGACAAGAATCTTTTGAACCTCAGAGACCTCAGATGACTCAACTCCTACTTTTCCAAGTCTGCCTCCGGAAAGGAGATTGTCAATGGAGCGTACAAGGTCTTCGGCATCAAGAATCAGTACTGGAGAGCCGTCAGGCATCAGGGCTACAGAGTTGATATCCGGTACTTTGCCAAGGCGATGGTCGAGAGGCCGGACCACTAGATCCTGCTCGCCCAGAAAATCATCAATGACCAGACCATATTTGTTCATTCTATCACTGATAACAACCACTTTGAGCATTTCGGCATCGCTGGAGAAAGAAGACGTTCCTAAAATTTGAGCTGCGGGGACAAGTCCTACATTTGATCCATCAAGGGATACGTACTGACGGTCTTCCACCAGTAATAATTGCTCGGGAAAAACAGAAGCAATACGGCTGATGCGGCTTAAAGGCAGGGCGTATGGCTGACCTGAAATTTCTATAAGAAGAGTACGAATAACCGAAAGAGTCAACGGCAATTGCATGGAAAAAGACATGCCGTGACCGGGGTCGGAATCAGCACGAACCGTACCGCCCACCTCCTGCACCATGGCGTGGACAACATCTAGCCCTACACCACGCCCGGATATTTCTGTAACTTTACCTGCAGTGGAGAAACCCGGTAGAAATAGAAACTCCATCAGCTCAGCCCGGCTCATTTCCGCTGCCATGCGGGCCGGAGCTAGTCCTTTTTCAATGACTTTTGCCCTGATCCGCTCTGGATCGAGTCCTTTGCCGTCATCACGGATTTCAATAAAAAGCATTCCTGCCCGGTGTCCGGCAACAACCTTGATGGTCCCTTTTATGTCTTTTCCTGAGGCGAGCCTTTCATCCGGCATTTCTATTCCATGATCAACTGCATTCCTGATTAGATGATTGAGCGGAGCTTCCAGCTTTTCAAGAATGTCGCGGTCCACAGAGGTGGCAGCGCCTTCGATTACAAAGTCTACTTCTTTACCCAGCGAACGCGCAAGATCACGAACCAGTCGGGGAAATCCACGGCCTCCATCGGAGAAAGGACGCATCCGGCTTGCAATTACTTCATGATAAAGCCTGCCAGAAACATTGTCTGAGCGTCTGCGGTACAGGTCAAACTCATTGATGTGTTTCACCAGACGTAACTGGTTTGCACTGAGGATTTCTTTAAGCTCTTCAAGTATCTCTTGGGGAGATTCTCCGCTCATAACCCGTTCACACCCTTCCTCAAGGGCTTTCATGAGGTCTCGTTGGGTTCCTTTGAGCCGCAGCAGGGAAGATGCAAAATTACCAAGCCTTCCCTGATTCAACAAGACTTTCTCCGGCAAGAGCCATAAGTCTGTTCAGGTTTCCAGCGGAAACTCTGACCACAGAATCCTTTTTGGCAGCCGTAGGTTTGGATGATCTTTTTTTAGGAGCCAAGGCTTTCTTTTTTTTCTGTTGTTCAGGGGCAGACACAAGCGGAGGTTCATTTTCTAGCTGAGTTTCTTTTAGCTCATCAGCATCAAGAGCCCTAGTGGGGATTCCGCTGGGACAAACTTCGGCACAAACATCCTTTACTGCCTGTTCATCACCGCGAAGAGCCTTTTCCATCTGGTCCATAAACGGTTTTTTGTCTGCCAGAAAATCTTGGATTTCATCAGTGTCGAGTAGTGATACATCCTTATAAATGTCAGTTGATGAAAGAAGCAGATCAATTTGGGTGGAATCTAAGACAACCTCACCTTTCTGGCAGGAAACCAGTAAGTCTTCCATGGCGTGGGCAAGAGCTACAGCGTCATTGAGTCCCACAATGCGGGCTGCTCCTTTCATGGAGTGGGCCGCACGCATAAGCGGTTCAACTTTGTCAGGTGACTGGCTTTTTCCAGCTCAAGAAGACCGGTGCTAAGAGATTGAGAGTGGCTTTCGGCTTCCATACGGAAAAGATCAAGCATGGAAAGATCGGCAAGTGGAATATCTGCTTTCTCAGTCTTAATCTCTTCCTGAATATCAGAAAATGTAGATTCTGGTTCTGAATTTGATTCCGTTACAACTTGTTCCGGGACTGCCAGCTGATTCATCTCAGGGAGTTTTTCCAAATCAGCAGCAGCTGTGTTCATGGCTTGAACATTGGTGGTCAGCCATTCGTTGAGCTGGTCTGTTTCCATGCTTGCTATTTCAGAAAAAAAGTCCGTTGCAGCTAAAAGACGGTCAATATCATCAGTGATGAGTAACCGTTTCCCTTTGCGGCAGGCTTCCAGTACATCTTCCATGGCATGGGCAAGGGTGACAATGTCATTGAGTCCCACAATACGGGCAGCGCCTTTCAGCGAATGAGCCGCACGCATGAGTGGCTCAACTTTCTCCGGGGCTTGATCCTTTTCCAGCTCAAGAAGTCCTGTATTAAGGGACTGAGAGTGGCTTTCGGCTTCCATGCGAAAAAGATCAAGCATGGAGGAGTCCGCCAGTGACACTTCTTTTTTTCCTGCAGTGGTATGGGGGGCGTTTTTTAGCTTACTGGCAGTCTTTTCGACTTTAATTTCTGTTTCAACTGGATTGCTGCTGACTTCATCACGTTTTTCTAAGCTGTTAAGTATCTCTTTGAATTCAGAATTGTTTGCTTCAAGCCATCCATCCATTTTTTCTGCTTCAACTTCTGCCAGCCTGGCAAGAAATTGTGCTGCTTTGATCGCTACTTCAATCTGTTTTTCTGAAATGTTGTATTCACCTTTGCGACATGATTCGAAAAGGATTTCCATTGCTCCAGCAAGGCTGACAGCATCGGCAAGGCCCACGATGCGTCCAGATCCTTTCAAGGCGTTGGCAGCATGAATAAGAGGCTGAATTTTATCCGCAGAAAGGTCTTTATCAAGTCCGGGCAGCTCTGATTCGAGCACCTGGGTATGATTTCCGGCCTCCATTCGAAAGAGTTCCAGCATGGAAAGGTCAGCCATATCGCGCGTCACTTTATATATCTCCCTGTCTACTCATAGTTGCCGTCCTATTTAATGATCCTGTTGAAAGCTTCAAACAGAAGCTCGTCTTCCAGCAAAGAGATACGTTTCTTTCCAATTTCGAAAAGACCTTTAGTGTAAGCAGCAGGGGCTTTGGCTACAGTTGCAGGAGCCTCAAGCAGGCCGTCAGAAAAATAATGATGGACCCCGAGTACTTCGTCTACAGCAAAGACCCATCTGCCAAATCCCCGGTCAACACATATAAGCCTGCTGAAAACCCGGAATCCTTTTTCCTCTTCACTTAGGTATTCCTGCTCAAGGCCAAGCAAGTCACGGACTGAAATGACAGGTACTATCTGGCCTTCAATACTGGTTAAACCCCGAAAGCTTTTGCTGGTGCGGTGTGGCACCGGGCGTACTGCCCGTTGCTCAAGCACTGATACAAAAACTTGTGAGGAAAGAGCCAGCCATTCCCGTGAAATGCGAAATACTACAGCTCCGCTTGTCTCAGCTGTTTCTTCTTCTTTGACAGTGGCTATGGATTCGGTGTTTTCGACCAGATATCCTTCAGGCGGTTTACGATCCAGCAAAGAAAGCCCTGCGCGGGTAAATTGCGGGCAATTATAGCAATGACTCCACGTTGTAAGTTCCGGGCAGCTCCTGTCGCCTACATAGCCGATGGTATTCCAGCAGGATTCTTTCATTCTAGGATCTCATTGTTTTTTCGGCCCGCCGGACCCGGTTGTGCAAAAGTTCAGCCTTTCTTTTTTCACCTCTATTCTCCAATAGTAAGGCAAGATGCACCATCGACTCAATGTGTTGAGGGTCAAGGTATAAAGCTTTTCCGTAAGATTCTTCAGCCATTGAAATATTTCCCTGGGCTTCGTGCAGTAGTCCACACAAATGAAGGAGACCTGCTTCCGGTTCTTGGCTGGTTAGAATATCTTTACACATGGCAAGCGCTTTGCCTGTTTCCCCTCGGTCGGCAAGAGATTTAATATCACTGATCGATATGGCTTTTTTACCCTTGTTCTCAGGTATTGTTTCAGCTGCTCTAACCGGTGACTTAATCTTATTTTTTATTGTTGATTTCGGTTTAACACGAACAGTCTTATGAAGTTCACATATTGGTTTAGGGCATTCGTCCCTAAGCAGGGCCGCTGTTTTGTGTTCACCCTTTCTAAGAGCAAATACGCCTTGCTTTCTGACCGGAGTAAACCACTCATTGAAAACAGGCAGAATCTCAGCGTGTCCTACGAAAAGTAATCCGTCTTTTTTCAGTTTATCACTAAATAATCTTGCAAGGCAGGACTTGGATTTCTCGTCCAGATAAATTAGTAGATTACGGCAGAAAATAGCATCGTATTGTCCGTCTGGAAGGCATCCTTCGACTATGTTTCCGTTATAGAAATTTACTGTTTTTTTACCTTGTCAGCAAGCTGTCGCCCTTCGGAGCATTTTTGAAAACAGTTTTCTGCATAAATAGGCAGTTGTGTTCTAAATGAGTTTTCCGTGAACAATCCTGTTTTTGCTTTTTCAATTGCCCGTTGGCTGATATCCACACCATCAACCCTGAACCTTGACGGATCAAATCCTGCTCCCATAAGTGTCATGGCAATGGAATAAGGTTCTTCTCCTGTTGAGCAGGGGGCACTTAACACTCTGAACTCACGCTCTTTATGGTTAAAGGCTGTTTCAAAAAGAAGTTCAAAAGGGCGTGTGTCGCGGAAAAACCATGTTTCAGGAACAACTATCTCTTCAACCAACTCAGCCTGTTCTTCTTTTTTAGTGCGCAGCAGTTTGAGATACTGCTGTTCGTCGCATCCTGTTTCACGCATCCTGACTGAAAGGGCATGCTTTATCCCGGACCTGCCGAGTGAGTCAGGAGAAAGGCCCATAGCCTTGTTAAGGATCTTGTGAAACGGTTCAAAATTCATGCTTTATTCCTGTTCATCTTCTTTAGGAAAAAGAACCAGTCGCAATTCGTCAGAAAGAAGTTTTTGCGGTTTAATGAGCTGTAACATGCAGTCGTCTATTCTTGCGACCTGCCCAAGCCAGGGCGCGTCGGGTATTTCAACTCCTGACGTTTCAAAATCATTGTCTTTAATCTTGATGGTTTCTGTAATATTTTCTGCCAGCAGGCCAAGATATTTTTCCCCGCGCACAGCACTTGAATCAAGGTCTGCCAAATCAAGAACAATGATACGGGTGGACATGAGCGGTTTGCATGGGGTGTCTGATGCCAGCATGGACAGATCCACCACCGGAGTCACGGTTCCCCTGTAATTAAAAATACCCTTCACATATTCCGGTGAGCGCGGAAGTTCTTTGTAAATGGCAGGAGGCACCACCTCTGCAACAATAGCTGCTTTGAGGCCGTATACATATTTCCCGATCCGAAATGTAAGTACCAGCATGACTATTCACTCACCTTGAAACGGGAGACTTCGCTTCGTAATCCCTGAACAGCCTCATTAAGCTGGAGTGCAGCCCTGTTGAATTCACCGAGGGCATCAGAGGTGTCAGAAGCGGTGTCAGATAGCTGAGCCATGGCCTCGCTGATTTGTTCCGCCCCTTCAGCTTGAGCTGTCATGCCATCATTGACCAACTCGATTCGCGGGTTCAGTTCGCGAACTCCGGTCATAATGCCTTCCAGCTTTTTACCTAGCTTTGTTGCTTTGCTCGCCCCGAAACGTACATCAGATGCGAACTTGTTCATTTCTTCAACCCCGGAATCAACAGAAAAACGCATATTACCGATCATGTTTTCAATCTCAAGGGCTGCAACCGAAGTTTGGTCAGCTAATCTTCTTATCTCTGCAGCAACAACCGAGAAGCCCTGACCGAATTTCCCTGCTTTCTCAGCTTCAATGGCAGCATTGAGGGAGAGCAGGTTGGTTCGGTCCGCTACCTTGGTGATAGTCGCTACGATACCTTCAATGGAATTGGCCCGTTCATTAATTTCAGCCAGTTTGTCGGTAATAGAAGAAGTGGCCAGACTGAGTTCATCCATGATGCGAATCATGGTTTTGAGTCCGTCCTGACCGTCATGTGCTAAAGTAGCCATGCTCGAAGCTGAATCATTGACATGGTGCATGGCTCCGGCAAGCTCGCCGGAATTTGCTGAAATCTCTGTGCTGGTAGCACTTATCTGATTGGTAGCAGCTGCCTGCTGGTTAACGGTAACTTCAAGTTGACGCGCTGAAGCAGATATCTCTGTGGAAGAAGTTGTCACCTGAATACCGGAACGTTGTACTTGGGCTACAAGGGAGTGAAGAGTTTGGACCATGTCACGCACGGCAAGATAGAGCTGCCCTGTTTCATCCAGCTCACTTCTGCTTTTCTTACTTTTTATGGCATTGCGTGCATTGGGGCAGTTCTCTTCAATTGTCGCAAGAGTTTTCTTTGCTGTGAATAAATCACCGCTGGCAACAACATTGACCAGTTCGACCATATGACTGACCGGGTTTGCAATAAGACCACTGGCCCAGAAAGAAACAGCAAGAGTTATAGCTAATAGGACTAAACCTGTGATTGTCAGCCATTCTACCAGATAATCCAGTACTCCGGTAAGACGATCGGTAATGCCTTGATATTCATCGAGATAAACTCCGGACCCAATAACCCATCCCCATTCTTTAAAATATGTGAACACGGAAAGTTTTGTACGTCCGGTAACGTCAGCTTTTGTTTTCCAGGCATACTGCTTGCTGCTGAGTTTTCCTTCTCCTGTTTGCAGAGCTTGCGCTATAAGTTCATTAACAAAACCGTTCTTGCCCCCGACGCTGTCAACATTTTCGCCGTCATCTCGGGCGGAATTGGAGACAATGTATTTTCCTCTGTTTGGGCCTTTGGCCCCGATCACCCAGACATATCCAGTTTTGCCTATTGTGGTTTTGAGCATGGACTTACGCAAAACCTCAACGATATTGTCTTCCATATGGACCGCAAGCATACCGGTAATAAAATTATCCTGATCTCTTAGTGGAGAGTAGACGACAAATCTTGCACCATAGTCAGCATTTTCAAATTTATTAACTGTTCTTCCAGAAAGAATATCGTCAATAACAGTTGAAACCTGACCGTTTCCATCCAGGGAATAAAAAATATCACCCAGTCTGCGGTTGTTTTCTTCAGCAGGGGCAGTGGTGTCGACGACCAGCATGTCTCCTTCGGGATTAAGGCGTTGAAAAATAGTACAAAATGCACCGGAGATACGTGACGCTTCAACCAGAAGCTGCATCGGGTTACCCTTTCTTTCGGAGTAGATCAGTTTCTGTTCGCCTATAGAAAGGATAGGAACAGGAATCTCAGTTTGTCCTTCAGTCCGGTGATTTCCGACAGGCCAGTCCGATACTTTTTTAGCAACATTTACAGAACCTTCGTCATTAAGCAAAGACTGTAAGGCCATAGAGGCACGCTCTGTTTCGTCTTCAATTAACTGAGCTGAAGTCCTGCATTCTTCATATAGATCGCTGGTGAGTTGGGATACATGGGATTCGATAAGAGAGCGAACTTCCACTTCCATGCAGTCTTCTAAACGGTTTTCAAGGATATCGGTTATGATAAACATTGCCACAATGGGGATGATTGCAGCTCCGCAGGCAATGGTTATGATCTTTCTTCTGAGTGAAAAACGCATCAGTACTTCCTGAGCCTTCAGTTTGTCAGTACAGCGAAGGCAGTTGTTTACAGATTTTAAAATTCTCAAATAAAAAGATTGTGGGCTTACACCCTATAAACTAGTTGTATTTATTTTATATGATTAAATCAATGACCTAAGGCGCTCTATGCAACTTCTTTAAAAAAAATATTAAATTCATGTAAAGTGATCTCCATTTACAGCCGATACTTTATACATGAACACGTGGATGAATCTCAGATTTTGAGAAAATACCCACTCATGGAGGAGTGTATGTATTATCACGGATTTGATAATAAAGCTGTATCTGCCACAAAGTATTGGACCAACAAAGACGACGAACTTGTTTCCATACTCTTCGCTAAAATTATAAATAAGACAGTAAATACTCAGGAATTATGTCCGGAGCAGGAAGAACTTGTGGAGCAGATGGTCAACAATCTTTTTGACTTGTGCTTCTACATAAACAAAGACGTTCACAACTGCTGATTCTTAAAATTCAGAGTTAATACTAAGATTGAAACTAGAGCTAATCTATAAGCTTTTTTCAAGTCTTTACGCATATCCACTAGAAAAGCCGAGACCCATATGTATTGCATGGGTATCGGCTTTTGTTTTTTTGTACATCGGTAATATTACCGAATAAAGGCAAAAAAAGTCCCGACAGTATAAAACTGTCGGGACTTATATTCTTCAGCTCCACTATATGGAGAAAAGTGTCAGCCTGATTAGCTGATCTGAGCCAGACGCGGTGCGTTTTTGGCTTTTTCTTCATCGGATCTTTTACGCAGGTAATGGACCATGGTAAGGATTGCGGTGATTGCTTCGAAGCCTTCCTGCTCAACGGAATCAACAAGTTCATCCGCGGGATCAGCCTGCAGAGCACTTTTGAGAGCCTTGGAGTATCTGCCGAAACCGTCCATGAGATCAAGAGCCATGTAGTTGGCTTCATCAGGATCTTCAGGATTGATGTCCATAGGAACAAGAACGTAACCCATGATGTTGGCAAGTCTGGTCAGGGGGCGGATGCTGCCTGTAGACTTCATGATTGGAATAAGTTCTTCAATGCCTACTTTAGCACCTTTGTCTTCGGGGTTAATCTCACGAAGAAGAGTTGGGTAAGGCTTGCTTATTTCATTTGCAACGTCTCGTGCAGGCTTATCGTTTTTAAGTACAACATCCTGTAAAAGCTTAGTAAGTTCGTTATTTGCCATGGTGTTTCTCCCTTGATACGTTATTTTGTAATTATTACTACCTTAAAATCATAGCTATATTCATGCCAGTTTAATCGGTAATAATAATTAAATATTTTTTACTTTAAAACCGTACCTTTAAGTTGTTAGTCAGTGCTCTTTCATGTAGATTTTTACTGAGAAGTAATAAAAATTCTTACAAAACAAGAAAATTAATTATCTCTTAAATCATTGCGAAGTCGCAAACAAGGCTATACAGCGAATAGAAAACCCTTGCAAGGGTTGATTTTAAGAAAATTAAAAAATACCCTGTTGAAGTATGTTTTTATTGATCAAAAAAAAGGGCATTGCCTAAAGACAATGCCCTTTTTTTAATATAGTTCTATTGATCTATTAATCAATTCCGAGAGATTCTAGATAAATCTCACCAGAAAAGGTGAGCTCTGCTCCACCTTGTAAAAATACGTTATTATCTTCAATAATAACTTTCAAAATTTCTCCGCCAGAAGTTTTTACTCGTACAGCAGCGTCAGTCAAACCGAGTCTATTCAAAGCGACCTGAACAGCACTTACTCCTGTACCGCAGGCATACGTTTCATCCTCAACACCTCTTTCATAGGTGCGGACTATAAGGCTGTCATTGTCATCAATTTGGACAAAGTTGACGTTGCTTCCTGCCGGGGCAAAAGCATCGTGATATCGGAAAGCACTGCCCAGTTTTTTTATGTCTACATCTTCCACGTCGGCAACCTGTACCACAACGTGTGGCACTCCTGTGTTGGCAAAGTGGTACTGATATTCTTTACCGTCTATCTCAAGGTGTTGATTAAGGGCGACATCTTGTGGCGGGGTAAGCTGAACTTTTACTTCTTCCAGATGAGGAAAAACTTGTACCTTGATAGGACCGGCATCTGAACCGAAGGTATGCTGTTCCCCGGCTATTTCCAGAGCGTGCGCCAGTCTGCCTGCACAGCGGGAAGCATTTCCACACATTTCTGCTCTTGAGCCGTCCGAGTTGTAAAACTGCCAAACAAAATCAAGGTCAGAGCCTTCAGGTGGATTTTCTATAAAGAATAGACCGTCTGCATAAACGCCGAATGCACGCTGGCAAAGTTTTTCAGCCCACTGTGGCATTTTCTCAACAGGTACGCCAAGTTCACGGTTGTCGATGATTACAAAATCATTACCGCAGCCTTGCATCTTATAAAAAGGAATGGATTTACCGAACATTTGACTCATTAGCGGCCCCTCCAATTGTTACGTGATAAAAAATAATTATTAACTCAACTTAATTCTTAGTCAAGGTCTCTTGTTTAATCAGCATATACCTTAGCATGAATGCGCCGGGCCATATACAGGAACGGTGTATCCATTACTGCAACAATTACTTTGAACAAATAAGTTGTGAAAAGAATTTCCAGCCAGACATCAAAGGGAAAAAGTCCCCACAAGGCAATGAAACAAAAGACAGATGAATCAAGTAACTGGCTTAAAAGGGTGGAAGCATTATTTCTAAGCCACAGACGCCTTTCCCC
>JMSU01000097.1_pt1 | contig 49069 bp, 56 predicted proteins | sample 179011 | NCBI WGS metagenome assembly JMSU01 (sample SAMN02769580, study PRJNA246767) | bioreactor metagenome | isolation source: Culture-1 Bioreactor ArsB derived from microbial biomass from the upper 2 cm... | place: Germany: Bremen | collected day 87 after inoculation
TATCGTGATATTGTTCAAGCTCTTTACATAAAGCATAGATTCCTTTTGCATGGACGCCATCGTCATTAGTAAGTAATAATCTCATATTTTCCTTGTATACTAAACATATAAGAAAATTTCATATATTTGTATACTTTCCTTCCTTTTTTTATTGTGTATATTATTTATCCTTAGATGCTTTTATTTTGCCATATCTTTGGTATATGCACATATCACAATGCTAACTATGACTAATAATTTAATATTTTTCTTAGTCCTTCTAAATTTATGCGTGTCTGTAGTCCTTTTTCATGCCAGTGTTTTTTACACCCACAATAATCCAGTAGCACACATTGAGGTTCAAATCCAAGTGACTTTGCTTTATACCCTCCTGAAATAAGATTAAGGACACATGCTATACCGACTATACCTACCTCACCTTCTTCCACAGACAACTTAGAAAATGCTGTAGATGCATGAGGAATAATTAAAACCTTGAAACCATACTGCTGCCCTAATAATGTAATATGATTGACTATACAATCATGGGTACATCCTGTGCACTTAAAACCCTCTTGAGTCTTATTTGCCTTACAAGCTTCCGATTTAGCTCGCATACAAATAGGAAGTAATACCCTTTTTTCTTTTGTCTTTAGAAATCCTTCTCTAAAAGCTCTATTCATAATTTCTGCACCGATCATATTCAGATGATATTCTACGCGACTTCTTGTACAAAATAGTCGATGCTCCTGCCACTTCATTTTTTTATCATTTTTTCTAATAAATGCATTAACATTAGGTGTATAGGTACCTATAACATTATTAGATTTCTCCTCAAACCAATGCCCAATCATAGAAGCTCGTACTAGGAGTTTTTCTACCTTTTTCTTTGACAAAGATGTCATGAACTCCTCCCACGTTTCAATTCGCTCTGCTTCATAAGTTAATTCTCCTGATGCTTTAAGCCAATGAATCAATTGTCTAAAATTATTCAATGAAAACATAATTTCTTTTTCTTGATGTTTCTTCAATAAAAAAACCGTTCCAAAAATGCCTCTAAAAAAATCAATGACACGCTTATATCTCTTTTTTTCTCTTAATGACACCATTTTTTTTAGCACATGTCCTGACAATTGATTGAGTTCAATTGATCTATCAATATATGTATTCCATAGAACACCTATCATTAAGAACTCAAAACTAATGATCTCTTTTGGCATGAGCTTTCCAACATTTTTATCAGCAAGATAGCGGATATACTGATTGATATAAACTGAATTTTGAACGTTATTTTTTTCAACAACTTCACTTGTAAATGCATTAATTCGAGTATAATATTGATCGGAAGTTGGATGGTCTCCAAGTAATGAATATGTAATGGTTTCCATAATTTCACCTTCTTTAATATGTCTATACAGCATCCTATACGTTTAATAAATTGTCATGACACTTTATAGTGCCCTACCTTTTTTTGTCCTATAATTAAATTTTAATTTGAGTATAACCAATGTTTTACATGGTGTCAATGCATCATTTATAGGTTTTAATACTCGAACTTGCAAGTTAACATTGTTCATTTCCTAAGAATATAATGAATAAAAGGATAATAAGGAGGTAATAAAATGATGATAAGTAAATCCTCTTGTGTAACGGATTCTCATAAACTGTCTTATCGTGGACTGGCAGCCCTTGGAGCTGGTATTGCCATGTTAGTAGGAAATGGTGTTGGCTATGGTATTGGTATTGCTACAGGATTCGCTGCTGAAGGTGTTGCTCGTCAACCCGAGGCATTTGAGGAAATTTTAGGTACTTTAATATTGGGTAACCTATTTGCTCTAGTACCTCTTTTGGCGGCTATTATCGTAGCTCTTTGGTTAATTGCTCTTGTTAAAAGGTATCATTGCTACGATTATTGCTTAAAGTATAGTGACAGTTGTATAACGCGAGGACTCGCTGCTCTAGGAGCTGGTATTGCTATGCTTAGCGGTATTGGTGTTGGCATTGGAATCGGACAAGCAACAGGGATGGCAGTTGAAGGTATTGCTCGACAACCTGAAGCCCTTGATAGCATCATTAAAATACTTGTGACAGGTAACTTGTTTGCATTAATAGCTGTCTTGGCTTCATTTATTATTGCAATAAAACTTTTAATCATTACATCAATACCCACGATTACTAAAAATAACTATTAAATATCAATAAATAGGATCATTAAAAGCGCTTATCAATCGATAAGCGTCTTTTAATAATGAAAAGAAAAGAAGCGTGCAAAAACCCCTTACCTACAATAAAATAAGGGGTTTACATTATTCAACATATCATAACAAAAGCATTGCTCACTTCTTATTTTCAATTATGATATATGCGTTGTATTTTCTACCATGTCAGTTATTCATTGACCATATGGTATGTGACTATTAATCCGTTCTAATAGCGTCATCAAATGCAATAGTTGATGGTGCAAAATCTACTTTCTTAACAAATTCATAAGCTTCTTTTGCTCCAAATTCTCTTTCCATGCCACTATCTTCCCATTCCACAGATAATGGACCCTTATAATCAATATCATTAAGTGCTCGAATAATCTCTTCAAAATTCACATCACCATGTCCAAGTGAGCGGAAATTCCACCCTCTTCTTGCATCTCCAAATTCAATATGAGAACCCAGAATGCCTGTTCTGCCATCCAATGTAACAGCTACATCTTTCATGTGTACATGGTATATTCTATCTGGAAAATCACGTATTAAAAGATGAGGTGTCATACCTTGCCACAATAAATGACTTGGATCAAAATTAATACCTAGAGTATCACAGTCACTAAATTTTTCAAATAATTTCTTAGTGCTATAGTAATCAAAGGCTATTTCTGTAGGATGAACTTCTAGAGCAAACTTAATGCCGTGTTTTTTGTATTCTTGCAAAATAGGTGTCCATAACTTTACAATTTCATCAAATCCCGCTTCGACCATTTCTTGCGATGTCTGAGGGAAAGAATACCAATATTTCCAAATAGGTGACCCCATAAACCCTGTAACAACCTCACATCCCATATTTTTAGCAGCTTTTGCTGCTGCAATGGAATAATCGATTCCCCATTGACGTATTTTTTCTGGGTTACCTGCTATATCTGCAGGAGCGAAACCATCTAATCTGTTATCGTATAGGTCACCTATACATTGTCCTGCCAAATGGTTACCAAGTGCCCAACATTTTAAGCCATACTTTTTTAATATGGCTTTCTTTTCATTGACATACTCCATGTCTTCTGCCGCTTTGAAAGCATCCATATGGTCTCCCCAACATGCAATTTCTAAACCATCATAACCCATTTGACTCATTTTTTTACATAGTTCTTCAAAAGGCATATCTGCCCATTGTCCAGTAAAAATCGTTACTTTTCTTGCCATTTCTCTACCTCCTATGTTAATCTACATCAACCCATACACTACCTTTTTTGCTACTTTCCACGCATTTGTGAATAAATGTCACACCATTTAGCCCATCTGTTACATCTGTAAAACATAAATCTTCTTGGGATAGATCTTCGTTGTTTAATTTTTTGGATAATATGTGAGCGAACTTAACGTAAATATTAGCAAATGCCTCATAATAAGCCTCAGGATGACCTGCTGGAAGTCGGGTTAATTGTTGTGCTTTGTTACTTATATATCCTTGACTCCTTGAGTATATCTGAACAGGTTGACCTAATGTACATACTTTTAGATGATTAGGGGTTTCTTGATTCCACTCGATACTTCCCTTTGTTCCATAGATCCTCACCCTTAATCCATTTTCATGACCTACTGCAATTTGAGAACTCCAATACATGCCGCTTGCTCCATTTTCAAATTCTACAAGCACTTGTGCATTGGTATCTAAAGGTCGCTCTGGTGGAATACACTCCAGTTTTGCGCATACTCTTTTAATGTTTAAGCCAGTTATATAATGAACTGTGTTTTCAATATGGCTTCCTATGTCACCAAGGCAATTGGAGATGCCTGCTATTTTAGGATCTGTCCGCCACTTCGCCTGCTGGTTATCGGTTTCTTCTTCTAAATTGGTTAACCAATCCTGTGGATATTCACCCATAATGGTTCTAATCTCACCGACTTGTCCTGATCGAACAATGTGTCTTGCTTCTTCTACCATAGGATAACCTGAATAAGAATAGGTCACCATAAATAAAAGATTTTTTTCTTCTGCAATTTGCTTCAGCTCTTTTGCCTGCTCAATCTCAAAACATAGGGGTTTTTCACATACCACATGGATGCCTGCTTGTAAAAATACTTTTGCTACATCATAGTGTATATAATTTTGAGCAACAATAGAGACAAAATCAATACCATCTTCACGTTCACTTTCCATTTGGGCCATTTGTTGATAGTTCTCATATAAACGTTCCTTATTGATGTTTAATCTTTCTCCTGTAGTCAGTGTTTTGTTGAAAGTTCTTGAAAAACAACCTGCAACCAAATTACATTTCCCATCAAATGCAGCAGCTTTACGATGAACATCTCCAATAAAAGACCCTTCACTACCACCTACCATGCCATAATTCAACGTTATTTCTGATTGATCAGATTTCTTCGCATCAATCATGTATAAAACCTCCCTTATTAGCATTACAAAGTGCTTATACATTTGTTATATGCATTTATTATATATCAAATTTATGCATCCATGTAGTCTTTTCATTATTTTTTGGAATATTTAGTTTAATACTAGAGTAAGATTTTCAACATTTCAGTGACAAGATCAATGAATGCACATTAATATTATAGTATGTTTTTAGGACAACAACTAGTGTTTGCATTGACTTATATTAATACAATATTGACTTTTAAACTTTAGAGGAACAGAGGTAAATCCATTGGTTAACCAAGATCATATAGAATTACTAATAACTGCTCTGTAGTGATATATAATAAAAACAGGCTACCTTGAGGGCAACCTGTTATGATGATTATACTAGGATACATCTAATCCATAATGATCAGTTTCTGCATAACGGATAATCGTATAATTCTCTCCATGTACTTCAATTTCATTAAGGCAAGTGGATAGCATATGCGGTTCATGGAATAATATCTCAAGTGGTCGATTTTCAAAATAACTCATGAGCACATTTAGAACAATACCATGAGCGACAATAAGAATATTTTTCCCTTCGTTAGCTTGTACTATCTTTAAAACAGCCCCAACCACACGTTCCTTTAATGCCTTAAAAGACTCTCCTGGATGATTTTTTAATCGATGTGGTGATTGCCAAAAGGTTTTGTACATCTCTTCGTATTTCTTGCTTATTTCATCAAATGTAAGCCCTTCCCAGATTCCCATATTCATTTCTTGTAATTGCTCCATTGGCACAATATCAATCGTGCGTTTAGCTGCAATCAGCTTAGAAGTATGCATTGCTCTTCCACTAGTACTGGTATATATCCTATCTATGGGTGTATCTTCTAGGTATTTTCCTAGTTTTTTAGCTTGCATGATCCCTTTATTGGTTAAATTAGAATCTTTACTACCTTGGACACGTCCTTGTAAATTCCATTCCGTTTCTCCGTGCCTTGTAATAAATAATCGCGTTGTTTTAGTATTCATTATGACTTCCCTACCTTTTATCTTAATGCAATTGTCATCTGTATGTACAACTATTAAAACCCTTTATAAACTAAATACTTTTCTAGTGTCTTAATATGCATAGGATAAAGCGTATCACTAGCCTCATCAATGCATCTTTTAACTTCCTCAAGTGGTACCCATTGAATATTTTTAGATTCATCCGATTCCTTAAAACATTGACCTTCTACGTGACATATAAATATCTGAACAATTATGGGATATTTGCCATCTATATTTTGTGCGCAACAAAAAGGTTCATAACTCAAGACTTTATACTCTTTTTTCTCAATCATAGTACTTGATTCTTCTCCATGGATACATGTGATATCAAGTCCTGTCTCTTCTTTAATTTCTCGTCTTAAACATTGGAAAATATTTTCAAATTCACGAATCTTTCCTGCTGGAATCTCTAGTAGTCCATATTCGCTGGTAGCATCTTTTTTACATCGACTTTGCATAAGAATATAATCTATATCATCTTGCTGCTTTTCTATAATACCGCCCACTCCTGGAACAGCGAATCTTTCCTCCATTAATTCACCTTCTTACTTTGTTATACTAAAATCTCATATAAGATTATACCACCTATCCGCCTCGTATACAATTTAGATTTCAAAATCGTTTTTCAAAGTGTGAAATAAATTTTCCCACCCACTTGTCATGACTTTGTCCTTGCAAGCACACAAAGTCAGTAACAAAATACGCAATTAAATAGGACTAAGTATATCACACATAAATGTGTAAATAACCTAGTCCTTTGTTCCATTATTATCATTGTTCACAACACACTATTATGCAATAATTTTGTTTCTTCCATTCTTTTTAGCTTTATACATCTTCTCATCTATACCTCGTATGTATTCAAGAATACTATCACCGTTATACTCATCTACACCACCACTAATTGTAAGTGATGTTGTTACGTTATTCATAACGATTTTTGCAACATTCTGTCGACAGCGTTCTGCAATATGACAGGCATCATGCAATCTAGTCTCTGGAAATATGACCATGAATTCTTCTCCTCCATATCGGCCAAGTATATCCATATCTCTGATGTTACTTTGCAGACACTTTGCAATAGCTTTAAGCACTTCATCACCTTCTACATGTCCAAAAGTATCGTTAATACGTTTGAAATGGTCGACGTCAAATAAGATTGCACAGAAGGGAATTCTATCTCTGTCAAATACCAATTTCTTGTCCTCTAACTCTTTCATCAAAAATCGATGATTATATAATCCTGTCATCGAATCCGTGATGGATAAAATTTCATATTGTTTTTTCTTAATCATTTCACGTAACAGGTCATTAGTCTTATTGGTCAACATAAAGAGAATAGCAAAAGATAATATAATCAGAATAGCATAGGTAATGTAACTGATAATAAAATCATTAAATAAACCACCTATACGGTCTGAAATGAGGTTGTTCTGCATACGCAAATATGAGCGATAATAGCTAGTAAAACCTAATACAACCACATTGATAATTACCGTTATAATATTAAGTCGGTTGGAAAAATACATACTACTGATAAGCAATGGAAATATCCACAAGATTAAGACCATGTAATCATACTCAAGATAAATAAGGGGTAGCATCATGATCACAAGAAGAATCAAAACATACTTAAACCACTTCTTCTCATGAGCTTGTACCAAAGTTAGCAATCTAGGTGTAATAAGTAAGATGAAAGCCGTTACAATATCACCAATGGCATCCGTCATATAATAAATAAATATGCCTGCTACCTGCAATATAATAATCAAAGGGATAACAATAATAGCAATAAAAAACAGTACTTTGGATATGTAAAGGTTGACTTTTACTTCATTATCAAACAACAGTTCGTCTTCATTATGAAGCAGATGACTTTGCATGTTGACTCCTCCAATACTAAATAAGCTCATATAGAATCTTTTAGAAAATACATATTCTATAATACTCTTAATATTATCATAATTATACATTTTCATAAAGAGATTTTTTATACTTATTTTTGAACAATTAACTTATTCACAAAAAATTATAAAGATATGCATTTATAACTACTTGTTTATTATTTAAAATTGTAGTATACTACTTCCATTCATCAAGAAAAGGGGCTTCATTACGTAAATGAATTCAAAGAAAATAGAAAGTAGACTTTCTTATAATTGAGGTGATACCATGCATGTGAAATCTGATCAAATAACCTTGCTCATCTTTGATGCTTATTCTCTAAAAGATAAAAGAAGTGTGCTTAAAAGCATCATCAATAAAGTACACAATAAATATAATGTAAGCATTGCTGAAGTCGATCATCATGACCTACACAACAAAGCTGACTTAGGTTTATCCATTGTAGGTAATCAAATAAGTATCTGTGATAAGATGTTTCAAGACATCATTAAATTTATTGAAAATTATTATCCTGTTGAGATTTTACAGATTACGCCATATGAAGTGTAATAACTGATATTAAGAACTGTAAGAATCGATTATGTCACTTTTTCCAAACGGAAAGCTTAAGTGCAAAAAAGCTGTCTCCTTAAAGCTATAAAAACCGCATTAAGGAGGCAGCTTACTATATTTTTTTATTTCTTCTCAATCATGTAATCTACGAAACCTAACGTAATTCTTGTCCCATCTCTCATAAAACCATTTCTTATACGGTTTTCCTTGTAAAGTATGTCAAACCCTTCAAAATAAAGCTTTTCAGCTTCATCTATTTCAAAATAGCTATGGAGAACTTTTTGACCATGTTCTTCTTGTAAATATTCACCTTCACCAACTTTTTCACCTTCAGTAGCACGCCAATCATTAACAGTTGGGAAATTAACAAAAGCCAATCCACCTACAGGCAACACACGATGAATTTCTCTTATAACCTCTCCAATCTCTTTTTTGCTCATATGAAAGATAGAATTATAAGAATAAATATAAGGCATGGAGCCGTCGTCAAAAGGTAACTGTTTCATGTCACCCTTACTAATATTTAGGGATATGCCTTGTTTATCTTCAAACTCTTTTGCCTGCTGAATCTGCTTGTCACTGATGTCAATACCATAAGTTTCATAACCTTGTTCTTTGAAAATTGCTAGGGGCGGCAGATTCCCTCCTGCTCCTAAATCTAATACCTTCTTCTCAAGCCCAATACCATTGGTATACAATAGATATGTGAATAGTTGCGTTTGTCTAAATGCCGGCTTCATTCTAAATCACCCTCCTTAAAAACCTATATATACTTAATCCTAAACTAATAATCTCAGCAAATCAAAGATTAGCATAGTACTATAATTATAGCACATATCATGCCTTAAAAAGTATTCTTTTCAAGTATCTATGGTAAATGGGAAAGATATTTAGTCATTATTTATACGCCTTAAAGCGAATATTAGTCAATAGGAATTTACCGTCGTTGAAATCAATATCTGTGCTAACTATACCAATATACACAGGTATAGGATAGTCATTAATCGCAAGCCCTAACGCAAATTCTCCTACCAATTTGTCATCTTTTACATCAAAATACACAATGCTACCAAAGATTGCATGATCATGAATAAATATATCTTCATTTTCATCTGCTATAAGTTGTTGCCTTGCATTGATACTGTATTGCTCGTCACCAATAATAACATCTACAATGGATGAATTCTCTTCGTTATGCGTCTTTAGTTTTACACTTTTAAGCTGAGGCAAATATTCTGTAAAGATAAAATCTGCAAAATATTCTGGATTAGGTACTAAGTAATTCTTATTGGATGGTTCTTCTGACAGAGTTGGGTCACCAGATATTTCCACAATATGCAACTCTTCTAAAGCGACACCAGTCCCTGAACCCACGTGAAGGATAACCGCTAATTCTTCATCCTTATCATGATCAAAATCCCCTATATGCATTTGGGGTAAAATGAATCTTGGGGTAAAGTAATCCCAATCAAAATAGTGACCATTACCCTCCACATATAAAATAACGCCTCTAGGTTTTATACCATAAAGATAGATATCTCTCTCAGGAATTGCAGAAATAAGTAGTAGATTAGAAGACTGAAAGTCTTCCCATGACTTTACAACGTTCTCTTCCTTTACAACTGTATCTTTCTTATCATTTTTTGATTGTACAGTTATATCTGATATATCCATTTTATTGTTTTTTAGTTGTATCAATCCGTCTGAAATGTTAGTACTTAAAGCTGTTGTAGGAGACATAGCTTTCGTACCTTTTATGGTGCAAGAAGTTAAACACATGCACATTGAAATAGTAAATGCAGTGAAACCTAGCATAACTCTTGATTTGAATATTGAACTCATTATTCACGACTCCTTATTAAAATTGTTTCATTATCTTCCCATCACATTATTTAATACACACCATGATATGTACATAAAGGACTATCTCACGAAAACATATACCTCTTATTATTGGAAAAAGACGTGTTGCTTATAACATTTTCCATTCGAAACTTATATTTTCGTGAGGTTATCCTCTTGTTTCCTTTATCGCCTAATCATCATGACTAAGCTTATCTGCATTTTTATTTGTCGTATCTTCTGAGTTCTTTAATTTTCCATTAACACTTCGGTTGTTATTGAAGCTTTTCGATAAACCAGCACGTGTTCCACCCTTATCTTTTGATCTTTCTTTTGACATAATAGAACCTCCTTTAACTATATTTTGTATACAACAAGTCTCTGTTATAAACTATACATGTTTCAATAATTAAACACATGTCTATAGTTTGGTAAGATTCAATACTTATTATGTATTTTTTATCTATATTCTCTTTCAAAAGATCTTTTTGGGGTAAGATTTATTAGCGGCTACTTTATCAAATTCTCGATCTGTTTATCTGTCATAATCTTGCTGAGATACCCTTTAATTTTCTCATGTGCTATCACTTCATCCATATGTATTGTAGATTGGTCGCTACTTTCCCATTGTTCATAGGTACCAAAATAATAACTACTCCAACTATCTGTAATCATTTTACCGCCAGATAATACCGTAATCAATAATTTTTTCATCATCGTATCTAATGTTTTTCTTAATACCTTACGATCCATGTTTAAAGCCACTTTTAATAAATCCGTATCCACATTGGTGCAACTGGATAAAAAATCATATACCCTTTTTTCAGGCTCTGTCATGATGATATCATCTTTGCAGGCTCTCAATGCATAGTATAAATCTTTTGATAAATATGTCGTCTTTCCTTTATATATTTTACTAACAAAAACTTGCCGATCTTCAATAAGACGTATCATGGTGAACCAATCACCACCAGAATCCATTACATTATAAAATTCCTCGGTACTATTTAATAGTAGTAGTCCATGTGTACTGATTAAATCATTCATCTGATTATACTTATCGCTATTCACTCTTACACACCCCCATGAAATTCTATTTTCATTTACACTCGTTGTTTATTCAACCCTCATCTAAGTCATGTTAATTGCTATTACATTATGCTGATATTCTTCCATTTATGCATATGTTTTTTATAGGGTAATAAATGCATGACAACCTTTCCCGACTTGCATCTATTTTATATCATAATCTAACTTTTTATTGCAATTGAAACCTCTTGTTTTGACTCTAACTAATTCTCCACCTCTTATTTTATAAAAACCTGTAATAAGAGTCAAATTAAGTTACCATTACAGAACTGTAACAGTTATTTTGCGTTTATAAAATTCAAATTAACATATCATGCATAATTCATTCCAAAAGTGTTAAAAGTAAACTTAATCTTAATAAATAGAGGTGAATCAATATGAGACAAAGAAAAAAGATGTCTTCCGACATCTCCATAACCCACAATTCAGATGAACGACAAGCTATTATGGATGGACTTAACAATATAGCTACTAATCAACTAATCGGGTCAAATGATGTTGTGGTCATCACACCTAACTGGGTAAACCTTAGTAAGCCTTATCCAGAATCTGCTGTTGTCGTTGGTCAAGATAGTTTGCGAATGATTATTCAGTATGTTAAGGGTCTAAAACCTAAAAGAATTGTTGTAGCCACTGGCTCAGGAGGTCAACCTACACCTCAGGTCATGAAAGCTGTTGGTTATGACCAAGTGATTCAAAGTGAAGGTGTGGAATTTATTGATTTGAATGAAGGTCCATTTATAACCGTACCACTTCAAAACAAAAGACCTTCCTCCACCAAAATTAATAAACTTCTAGAAGAAACCACCGTTTTAATATCTTTTACCCAGTTAAAACATCATGAATCCGCTACCATGTCCGCATGTATCAAAAACATTGCTCTAGGATGGCCACCTGCAAGCGTACATGGCTTTCCTAAGAAAGCACTAGGCATCCATGATCATCTTCATACGTTTATCGCAGCAATGACTGAAGTCGTACCTATTGATATTGCTATACTCAGCTGTAACCCCGTCATGATTGGTACTGGACCTACCAAAGGTCTTTCTCGCCATACTGGACTTGTCATCTGTGGTACAGATGCTATATCAGTGGATACCATTGGTGCACGATTATTAGGCTTCAAACCAGAAGCCATTCAGTATCTTGATTTATGTGATCAGCTAAAGATGGGTGTTACAGATCTCAAACAAATGCATTTAGTTGGTCTTGATCTCCCAACTGCAGAAGAACGATTTAGTCAAGCAGTTTACGGTGATATGATGGCTGTAGATAAAAACTAAAAAAACAAAAAAACTAGTAGCTTGTGCAGCTACTAGTTTTCATACTTATAAATGTTGATTAACCCACTACATCTATCTTAGTTATCCTAAAATAACACCTTTAAATGTACATTGGTCTACACCTCACTTATAAGTCAGCATGAAATTAAATTAATAATTTCATAATATTATCATGTCCAAATAAGTAACGCTCTATGCAGATGGGTTCATAGAAATATTTGTAATTTTAATGATGTGGTTAATTAATTAAATCTTATTACTGTATGTTAGTACGCAAATGTATCCTATTACGCACTAGTTTATAATACCACCTTATGACTCGCCATATATTTTCATTGCTCTTGTTCCCATAACCTTATTAGGTGTCTGTATTCCTAATATTTTTTTTGCAAAGCTAACTGTATATGTAACTTCTAGCTTTAAAGTTCCGTATGATCCAAAATAATTTATATGATTCCCACCAGTTGAAGGTGGTCCAGGAACTGTAATTCTAAAACCAGTATAACTACCTTTTATCAGATTTTGAATATTGTTGATAATCTCATATTTATTATTAACTAATGAATTTATTAAGTAACTCCCTGCTGTTGGACTACCAAGTAATGTATAAAGATTTTCCTTAACTGGAGGTGTCCAATTATACCATTCCAAATAACCTATCTTATTATCGTAGCTTGACCCACCCCCATACCATGAATTAGATGTAATACGAACTTGAGTGATTTTTGCATAACTTGGAATTGATGAAGTATTAAAACGAACAAGACCACACCACGTATAATAATCGACACCATTATACTGATTTCCCCCATATGGTGAGGAATCTATGTGAATATTATTAGTTGGTGGCCAAGAATAACTTGGACCATACCTGATAAATCCACCATCTGATGAACTTATAACAGTTGTAGGATCTATTATCAAAGGATATTCCCACTGCGAAATATCTTCTGAAATCATTATAGATATCTTTGTGTACTCAATTCCAGATATTAATTGTTTAGTCAATTCATAATTTACGTTATAGCTTATTTGTCCTTTGGCATCCTTGATATATGGACTTTCTATTTTCCATATGACTTCTTCTGTGTCAACATCTATGAAATTTATGCTTCCATCCAATTGTTTTTCCAAATTTATCCCTGTAGTTTTAAGTGTAAACCCAAAATCAAAATTAGTAATGGGTGCGTTAATAATTATGTTTTCTTTTAATTTTGAAGTATTCACTATATATTCCAAGTCTACATTTTCAAAGCAATTTTTATATAATATCTTATTATTACTTATAAAATAGTCGGTGGGATTAGCACCAAACAACTTATAGTTTACCCATCTATCTACCCCATTGCTATTTTGTATCTCAAAACTTGCTAATGTAGAATTATCAATATTTGTAGAATCATTAAAATATGCCGAAAAATTATTTTTCTTCACAGTATACTCAAATTCCCAGTTTCTCTCTGCAATAATTGTCAGGTCACAAGCTTCAAATTCATCTTTATCTAAATAGTTTATTGGGTTTTGTGAGATATTAGCTGTTATTGAACCATCTGGATTAATTTTATGTGTAGTATACTTGTTAGGTCTAAATTCCATACTAATTCCCCCTATATTTCAATCCAAGTGTAATCAGGATTAAAATAGACTGTATTATTTGTTACGGCATATCCTATAATTTGTATTCTATGTGTTGTCGCTGTTGGCTTTATATTAGTTATTAATCCTTCTGTTGAGGAAGATACATATAGCAACTGACCTTTAGTAAATGTCCATGTATCATTCCTAACATACCCACTCTTTAATATCTTTTTACTACCAGTACCCACTTCTAGTCGAATTCCCACACAAGGAATCGTCGTATCAGAATTTGCTAGTGCTTTCCTATATCCTGTACTTGATAAATAAAGCAAATCATATAGTGAACCATCTCCTGCTACAGTTTCTATACTAACTTCTCCAACATATTGTTTATCTGATGTTATGTTTTCAAGCCTAGCCACACTGTTCGCAATATCAGCCATTTGCGTACTAACCTCATTAACCGCATTAACAACATTTGATCTATCAGTTGTTTTAAGTTTTGATTTATCTCCTATGTCATTTCCTAAAACAGTAGTAATATTGGTATTTTGATTGATTTTATCACTATTTTGTTTTACTGTATTATCTTGTTCATCATATTTCGTATCTATTTTATCCCAGTTGTTGTTGAGTATTGTTTCCATATTAAAAGTACTATTTCCATCTGTTATTGGGTCAATTTTATATAAACCTAATGCCGATGTATAATTTGCCATTTCTTGATACCTCCTGTTATTTTTTGTCGTTTAATTGCGTACGCATTATTCTTGGTTAAACATGTTTTAACTTGTTTTAATCATAACATTTGCTTACACGACATTAACACGACATACTACAAATAATTTCATAAAAATAGTAACGCCATATTTCAGCCCTACTTTCCCAAAACAACAAAAAAAACACCTTCCATTTATTCACTAAAAATACTTAGTAATAAATAGATGGTGTTTATTGTTTTCTTTCTACATTTATCCTACTCGAAGTTCTAATCGTAACTTGTCCGCAATAAGAGCTATGAACTCAGAATTGGTTGGTTTTCCTTTACCATGATTAATTGTATAGCCAAATAATTTATCGATTGTATCCATCTTTCCTCTACCCCAAGCTACTTCGATGGCATGTCGAATAGCTCTCTCAACTCTGCTAGGTGTGGTATTGAATTTTTTTGCTATGGACGGATATAAAAGTTTTGTAATTGAATTCAATATATCCATATCATTAATTGCCATGATTATTGCATCTCTAAGGTATTGGTAACCTTTTATATGCGCTGGAACGCCTATTTCATGTATGATGTTAGTTACTTCAGCTTCTAAGCTTCTCGCAGAGTATCCAGAATTGGTTTCATGAACAAAATCATGACGACGATCACGTTTCACCAATTGCATTTTACCTCTTAATTGTCGAATACGCTTAACGATTGTTTCGTTATCAAAAGGTTTCATAATATAATATTCCGCTCCAAGATTCAGTGCACTGGAAGTAATCTTTTCTTGTCCAACTGCTGTCAGCATGATAAACATTGGAATCTTCTGGACATCTTTGTCCTCAAACATACGCTCTAATACACCAAGCCCATCTAATTGAGGCATGATGATATCAAGCAGAACTACATCTGGTTCCTTGTCCTTAATCTGCCTGCATGCATCCTCACCGTTATTTGCTATCCCTATAACAGTGATATCTTCCTTTTGATTCAGATATTCAGATAAGATAGAACACATTTTAACACTATCATCTGAAATTAAAACTTTAATTGTTTCACTCAACCTTTTTCCCCCTTCTTTTTCCCAGAAACGACTCGCACGTTTCATTGTATTATCATAGGCTAACACGGTTAATCATATAATTAGAGAATACGCTACCATATGACATGATTTAATTATAATACTATCTATATATTAATTCAATAAATAATATTCGCATATTTCGACAAGTCATCTAATACATATGATTTACAAATCTTTTTCTTCAATCAACATATTTTCAATAAATGCCCCGTAGCCTTTCCTAGAATCTTGTACAAATACATGGGTCACTGCACCGATTAATTTACCATCTTGAATGATTGGACTACCACTCATACCTTGAATGATACCGTTTGTTGTTTTAATAAGATCCTCGTCAACCACTTCAATAATCATCCCTTTGTTGGCTTCATCCCCAAGATAGATTTTCTTGATCTCTATTTCATAATCCTTCAATTCCCCACTAACATCACTTCTAATAACCGCTTTTCCAATTTTTATATCATACCGAAATCCTAATGGAAGAATCTCATCACTTGATACTTGTGCCATACCATCAGGGGATATATAACCGAAAATACCATTGTGTGTATTCTTTTTAATATCTCCGTAACTGTTACCCTCTCCACCAACAATAATACCAGATATCTCACCAGGCGACCCATTCTGCCCTTTTTTAATGGTGGTGATCATCGTATTAACAATCTCTCCTGTGCCTACATTAATCAATTGCTTCGTGTCAACATCTGTTATACCGTGTCCTAATGCCCCGAAAGTTTTTTTGTCCAAGTTCATGTACGTCATCGTACCTATACCTTGGGTGTCATCTCTTACCCAGATCCCTACACGATATTCATTATTTTCAAGTGTTTTAATGGGTGTTACAGAAACTGTCTCTTCTTTACCATTTCGTGCCACAAGAAAAATAAGTTCATCGCCTTGATTCTCTTTAATGATCTCTATGAGCTCTTTTTTTCGAGCTACTGGTGTCCCATTAACTTCTTTAATATAATCTCCCGTGTAGAGCTTACCTTTTGCAGGATTGTGCTTCTTACCATCTTCCCCATAAACCAAACCAGTTCCAAGAACTAAAATACCTTTTGTGTGGACAGTGACGCCAATGGTTCTTCCAACTGGAACAATTCTTTGGTCAGGTATTACATCAACCCTCACTCTCTTTATCGGTAAAATACCAAATAATTTTAGTTCTACATCAATAACACCTGTTTTATTTGAGTGAATCGTAAACGATTCCTGTAAATCTAGCATAAGATTTTCTTTAACAGGCTCTTGATTAACTGTTACAACACCTTTTATGTCATCACCATTAATCTTTGCGTTTAGTGGGACATTAAATAGGAAGTTCCTTTCTTCATTAACTAAAATTTTGATTTCATCAGGTAAATACCTACTGATTAATAGATTCGCTCCAACATTAATTGCAAAAAAAATTAGAAGACATATGAGTAGAAGTATTCTAAGTCTGCATCTTTTGATTCTCATTCTTTCACATCCTATTTACTAAACTTAAGGGAAAATTCATCTCCTTTATGTACTATTAAATTTCCCTTTGGCAATTTTTATTATGCTAGTAAATAGAATCAATATATGAAATAATTACTATGGTATAGATTCCTATAAAAGCAAAAAATTTTGATGCATAGAATCTTAGTTTTTAGGTGATACCAGGAAATATAAGAATTAAAGTGACAACTCTATGAATACAAGAAAGTATGCTTTGCATACGTTTCAGGTGGTATAGGAAAGTATGGTACCTTGCAAGCAAAACGCAGTACTTTCCTATACCATAAAAAAATCAAGAATAAAATTTCTTAAATTCTTGATTAGTTTATCCGTTATACGATTATATAATACCTTGCTTTAATTCTTCAGCAAAATTAATCATTTCTTCTGCATTAGCCATGGTAGCATCGGTAATCTGTACACCACCTAATAACCTAGCTAATTCTTTTATAGCGTACTCTTTGTTTAATTGATTAATGGTTGTATGGGTATTATTGTTTTCAACGATCTTTTCGATAATATAATGGCTATCACCCATGGCTGCAATCTGTGGTAAGTGGGTAATACAAATGACCTGATGTTTTTTTGATATTTGAGCTAGTTTCTCTGCTACCATTCCAGCTGTCATACCACTTATACCCGTGTCAATCTCATCAAAAATAAGAGTGTTAATATCATCGCTATTAGCTAAGATTGATTTGATGGCTAACATAATACGTGATAGCTCACCGCCAGAAGCAACTTTATTTAAAGACTTAGGTGGTTCACCTACATTGGTTGATATAAGGAATTCTACATCATCCCAACCAGTTCCATTAAACTGATTTGCTCTATCAATGCGGATAACAAAATCCGTATTTTGAAGATTAATGTCTTTAAGTGCCTGTACAATACTCTTGCTTACAAACTTAGCTCTGTCTTTTCTTATCTGGGATAGCCTTTCACAATACTCTTCCATTTCTTGCTTAATCTTATCAATTTCCCCATTAATTTTATGTAAATGCGCCTCAAAATGAATAAGTTCGTCAAGTCGCTTTTCTTTATCATACTTATAAGCCATAATTTCCTGGATAGATTGACCGTATTTCATCTTTAGATGGTTCAACTGATCAATACGACTCTCCACTGCTTCAAATCGTTCCTCGTCCAATTCAAAGCCATTGATGTAATCATGAATATCTCTATTAAAATCGTTCAAAAGCATTTCGATATTGGAGAGTTCACTATAAAGTGCCTCAATGGAGTTGTCAAGATGCTTTATATCGTTAAGCTTACTTACCCCTTGACCTACTAAATCAACAGATCCTGTCACAGATGCTTCATTACCACTGGTAGATGTAAACACTTGAGCTAACGTACTGGCAATCTTTTTACCATTGGATAAGCGTTTGTAATCCTCTTCTAACCTGCTATCCTCACCAACTGTTAGATTGGCTGACTCTATTTCATTAATTTCAAACTCTAAAAATGAAATTTCTTTTTTACGATTCTGTTCATCTAACATAGAACTATCTACTTGTTTACACAAATCTTGATACCTATGATATTTTATTTTCAACTTATCTTTAATCACAAGAATATCCTCACCACAAAAAGTATCTAATAACGTTAGGTGGTGCTTACGATTTAATAAGGATTGATGCTCATGTTGACCATGAATATCAATGAGTTTTGCAGACACTACTTTTACTATGTTCGTTGTTACAACCTGACCATTTATCCTAAAAACACTTCTACCATTACTACCTATTTTACGGGTTATTAATAATTCTTTGCTATCATCAATGTTAATATCATATTCACGTAATTTTTCCATGACTGTCTTATTATTCACGTGGAATAGTAGTTCTATGAGTGCATTGTCACAACCTGTTCTTATGATATCTTTGCTTATTTTTTCTCCTAGAACAGCATTTATGGATCCTATAATAATGGATTTTCCTGCTCCAGTTTCACCAGTCATAATATTCAAGTTATGATTAAAGTCCACATTCATCTCATCAATCAAGGCAATATTTTTCACATGAAGATGCATTAACATAATCATTCCTCCATTTTCTTTTGGCTTTTATTTTACAAATGATTATTAGCCAATTTGCTGAATTTTTCCATAATTTTGATGGCATCTTGTTCTGTTCTTACAGCACAAAAAATGGTATCATCTCCAGCGATACAGCCAACTACCTCATCATATTGTAGTGAATCAATAGCTGCTGCAACTGCCATCGCTAAACCGTTTAGTGTTTTAAGAACAATTAAATTACCAGCTCTGTCCATGGACGAAAAACCATCTCGAAAAACCCGGATAAATTTTTCATTCATTTTTGTCTCTTTGTTTTGAAGAACCACATATTTTTGTTTTCCATCTGCTGTAGCTATCTTCGTTAAACGAAGTTCACGAATGTCCCTTGAAATGGTCGCTTGAGTCACAATAAATCCTTCTTCAATTAACTTATTTGCCAAATCCTCTTGGGTCTCAATATCATGTTGACTAATTAATTGAAGAATTTTAGTCTGACGCTCAATTTTCATGTACTCTCCTCCTAAAAGATAATACTTAGATTAGTCCATAAGATGTAGTTAATGGATTAATCAACCCTATCGATTACCCAATTTTTTCTTGAGTATCCTATAAAACCCATTTTTATTACACGTTATTAATTTTGCACTGTGCTCCGATTTCGAAACAATAATGGCATCTTCTTGGTCAATCTTAAAATTTTCTTGACCATCTATAGTAAGCATAATATCTTTATTCCAACTCTTTCGATTATCCTTTAGAGATATTCTTACTTCATCGTTTTTGGATAAGATAATGCTTCTTGACATAAGGGTATGTGGACATATCGGTGTAATGACCATCATCTCATTTGCAGGGTCAAGTATAGGTCCGCCAGCAGATAGATTATATGCTGTGGAACCTGTTGGCGTGGACACAATAAGCCCATCTGCTGAATAATGATTCACATGTCCATCATTAACAAATATACTGTATTTCATCATACGTGAAATAGATGCTCTAGCAATGACAATATCATTGAGTGCAACACCTACTTTTTCTTCCTTATCATTAACAACTTTTGATACATTCAGCATCATGCGCTTTTGAATATAATAATCACCATCAATTATTTTTTTCAATGTTACAATGGCATCTTTTTTCTCTACCTCAGCTAAAAAACCCAAATTACCCAGATTAACTCCGAGCATTGGCAAGTCATACTTAGCCATCTGTCTGGCAGTATATAGTATTGTTCCGTCACCACCTAATATAATCGCACAATCCGCATGGTCATATAGCTCATGTTTTTTTAGTCCATAGGCTTCTTTATTCAGATGACTTGCCACCTCTTCAGGTAGATACACCTGACAGTGATGTCGTTCTAACCAATCAACAATTAACTTTGTTGTAACTAATTGCTCATCTTTCGATAAATTAGGTAGGATTACAAATCGTTTCATTATATTATCCTCTATTGCTAAGCTTTCGTTTAAGCTAAAGCAACACTATACTTTTTATTTTATAGTTTTTCATGGGCTTTATCAACAACTGTTTTAATCATAGCATTAATTCTATCTTCTGCCAATAATTCTTGTTCTACTTTTGTCATATAGAGTAGATACTCTATGTTACCTTCTGGTCCTTTTATAGGTGAAAAACTTAAGCCCTTTATATAGAATGATATAGATTGAACGTAGTGCATAATCCTTTGAATGACTTCTTCGTGAACGGCTCTATCTCGAACAACACCTTTTTTACCTACTTTTTCTCGACCAGCCTCAAATTGTGGTTTAATTAGACATACGATTTCAGCATCCACATTCATCAACTTACTAACAGGTTCTAATACTTTCCGCAATGAAATAAAAGATACATCAATGGAGACAAAGTCCACAAGATCATCAATTTTATCTGGTGTTACATAGCGGATATTGGTTTTTTCCATGCACACTACCCGTTCATCTTGACGTAGTTTCCAAGCAAATTGCCCATAACCTACATCAATGGCATAGACTTTGACTGCACCCTTCTGAAGCATACAGTCTGTAAATCCTCCTGTGGAGGCCCCTACATCCATACCAACCTTACTTTCAAGGGTTAAGTTAAACTCTTTCATGGCTTTATCTAACTTTAGACCACCACGACTTACATATGGATTAGGATTGGATTTAATGATAATTTCTTTTTCTATATTAAGCTTAGTACCTGGTTTATCTTCTCTTTCACCATCAACAAAAACATTACCTGACATAATAATTGCCTTTGCTTTTTCTCTAGAAGGCGCTAATCCTCTATCGACAAGCAACACATCTAGTCTTTCTTTACTAGGCATACTGTATCTTTCCTTCCATCATGACTATTTCTAGGCATTCTTCTGTTGTTTTAACCCACTAACATATGGAATGATCTGTTCATAGAGACCATTTTCATCAAGTCGACATAGTTCCAATTGCTCTTTTCTTGTACCATGTTCTATAAAAGTATCCTTTATGCCCAGATTAATAACTCTCGTATCTAATTGCATATCGGATACATGCTGTAAGAAAGAGCTACCATAGCCACCTGTCAACACATTCTCTTCTATAATAATAATGATGCTATGTGACTTAGCCACATCCTCAATCATCTGCGTATCCATAGGTTTAATAAACCTTGCATTAATCACGGAACAATGTATATGCTCCTTATCTAATCGCTCTGCTACTTTCACAGCTGTTTCCGTCATAGTTCCTACGCTGATAATAGCTGCACTTTCACCTTTTCTAATCCATTCACATTTACCACATTCAATGGGTTCTTGTTTATGCTCTAACATACTTGAAGCATTACCTTTAGGATACCTAATAGCAATAGGCCCATTAAATGCTACAGCAAATTCCAACATGTGTTCTAATTCTAGTCCATTTTTAGGTGCTAATATGGTCATATTGGGTATGTGGTTCAAGAACGATGTATCAAATACACCTTGATGGGTTTCTCCATCCTCACCAACTAATCCTGCTCGGTCTATAGCAAAAACAACCGGCAACTTCTGCATACATACATCATGAATAATCTGATCGTATGCTCTCTGTAAGAAGGATGAATAGAGTGCCACTACTGGTCTTATACCATTAGAAGCAAGTCCTGCTGCAAACGTAACGGCATGTTGCTCTGCTATACCCACATCAAAGAAACGATTGGGATACTTTTCAGCAAATCCACTAAGACCTGTGCCTTCTGGCATGGCTGCAGATATAGCCACTAAGCGATCATTGGTTTTTGCCATGCTAACAAGCTTGTCTCCAAACACCTGTGAATAGTTTCCAAGACACGGTTTCTTTTTGCATTTTCCATTTTCAATATGGAAAGGTTTCATACTATGAAACTTAGTAGGATTCTGTTCCGCTGGCTTAAACCCTTTACCTTTCGTGGTATTAATATGAATTAATACCGGTTCATTCATACGTTTCGCTTGATTTAACGTGCGAATAAGAGCTGATACATTATGCCCATCTATTGGTCCTAAATAGGTAAATCCTAATTCCTCAAACAACATACCAGGAATGAAGAGTTGTTTAATACTGGATTTTACGTCTCGGATGACTTTTACCACGTCTTTACCTATTTTGGGTATTTTTATAAGTGTTTTCTCCACTTCTTCTTTCATTTCTTTGTAGACACTACCTGTCCTAATGGAGTCCAGATAGGAAGATATTCCGCCGACATTCTTTGATATGGACATTTGATTATCGTTTAGAATGACAATAAAATTAGAATGTAACCGACTTGCATTATTCATAGCTTCAAAAGCCATACCACCGGTCATAGATCCATCCCCAATGATAGGCACTACATAATTATTCTCGTTGAGTATTTCTCTAGCCTTGGCGAATCCAAGGGCAGCAGAAAGAGACGTGGTACTATGCCCCGTTTCAAATACGTCATGTTTACTTTCTGATCTTTTTGGAAAACCACTAAGTCCTTTATATTTTCTTATGGTTTTAATATCTTCTTTTCTTCCTGTCAATATTTTATGAATATATGTTTGATGTCCCACATCCCAGATTAACTTATCATAAGGTGATTGGAAACAATAATGAAGGGCTAACGTTAATTCAACAACACCTAGATTAGAACTTAAGTGCCCACCAGTATCACTGATAACACTTATTAAATATTCTCGAAGTTCCTCTGCTAATTGACTCAATTGATTCATATCCAAGTTTTTAATATCACCAGGACTATGAATACCTTCTAATAATTTACTCACTCATTTCAACACCTTTACTGATCATTTATAACTCTTTATCTTCTATGCTTGTTTCATGACGTAGTCTTCTTATTATTTTGTTTTCTTATGTAACTATAAAGAACACCTAATCGATAGACAATTAAATTAGCGTATCGAAGTGCGATTTCTTTGCCAATTGCTTTGCCACCAACTGTAATAGCCGCTATTAATCCCGTTAAAATAATGCCAACAATAGTTTCTTTCAAGCCATGTCGATAAGCAATCATTGTAACGATACCGCCTCCAGCTACACCAGAGATAATACCAGCTATGTCACCAATAACATCGTTAAAAAAGTTAGATACTGCTCCTGCATTTCTTATGATTAAAATACTTTCTTTTGATCCTCTTACACGTCCAGCTGCCATGGAATGAAAAGGTGTCTCCTCAGCTGCCGTTACGGCAATACCCAATAAATCAAAAAAGATGCCCATTAATATAATTAAAAATACAATAACCGAAGCACCTAATAAACCAACCCTATTCATAAAGATAAGGGATATATATCCAAGAAATATAGCCATTATTAATGTAACAATGGTTATTGTTATAATCCATGTTTTATTAACCTTTTTATGTGTGTAGATACTTCTAAATTTAACTTTTGCTTTATTCTTACCCAATGTAGTAACCTCTTTTTTCTTCGAGTAATTAGTAATAGTACTAAAGATAGCCCATTTAGTAAATTTTGCGGCTTATAGTCCAGCAGGTTTTCCCGAATTGATACTCTATTGTCGCCAAAAGAGCGGTTCCCCTTTAAATCAAAACCTACTATGTCACCATAAGTAGAGCTGGATCACCTTATAACCACACTGTAATCCTAAATAAGCTTCTATTGAACAGTCTAGGGGTTTTCCCCGATGATATCGTATAATCCCTAGCCTCTTTAGCGAAAATAAGTTTCAAGCAACAATATCCTCATCGCTTTTGGCCAAAAGCTTTGCTCTTAAATTGCTATCCCCTTAACTTCACGCAAGGCAGGCTACACTGACCACAGCTTTCGCCGCATGACAGGTTTACTCCCGCGCCGTAAGCAACTGTATCTCACAGTGCCCACATACGCAGGTCTCCACGACTAAAGGGTCCACGCCCACATGCCATTGTGGATCGCCCTTAAGTCTTAACTCCCAGCATCAGCCCGCAACTGGGCGTCACCAGCCAACACCAGGAACTTCATCGATATGCCCTTTTACGGATTTTTAGGCCCGTCTTCAAGATTAACAATACCAACTAGAATACTGCATCTTTAGTAATCCCATATTATATCATATTCTAAAATAAATCAAGAGTATATGATGAATTAATCTTTTACTAATATGTAATAATTCAACATATTTTCCTTGTTTTTATAAAATGCATCGTCTTTTATGCATATTATATCCATTCCTTAACAAAATTGATAAATTTAATCAAACTTTTTATTTTTTATTTTTATTTAAAAAATGACGATTATAATCTTAAGAAAAATAACGCTATACTAAAAATGCTAATTAATAATGAGTGCTATTACAACACCTAATGCAGCACCAACACAGACTTCTAAATATGTATGACCCAATAATTCTTTTAGTTGTCCATCGATTTTTAATGGATAGGTTCCCATGGCCTCTACAATATTATTAATGGCTTTTGCCTGTTTTCCAGCTGCCATACGAACACCTGCTGCATCATACATCACAATAAATGCAAATATCAAGAACGCACCAAAAAAAGGATGTGCATAGCCATTTATTTCTCCTAGTGAAAAGGTTGCTGCCATAACAGAGGCTGAATGGGAGCTGGGCATACCCCCAGATCCCATGATACGATCCATATGCATCTTCTTGGTTTTGAACAAGCAAGTAAAAAACTTAATAGCTTGTGACAGACACCAAGCGATAACCGCTGCTAGAAGCACTCTATTTTCTGTAATTTTATAAAAGTTCTCCACCCGTTACACACCTCATTTTTTTCTGTTACTCAAATACAGAATAAACGCATTAAGAAATTCTTTTTGATCACCCTTTATTTGCTGAAGTTCTTCTGATGCTTGGTCCATTAAATTAGCTACCTCTTTTTTAGACGCTTCCAGACCTTTTAGCGTCACATAAGTAGCTTTTCCATTCTTGTGATCACTACCTACTTGTTTTCCTAACTCTTCTGTGGTGCTTGTAATATCTAAAATGTCGTCTTGAATCTGGAATGCAAGACCAATACATCTACCTATAACCCGAAAGCGTTCTACCTCTTCTACCGAAGCGCCACCTAGGTAAGCACCAGCAGTTAATGAAGCCTCAATAATAGCCGACGTCTTATGGAGGTGAATGTATTCAATAATATCCAAATCAATATTGCTTTTATCAAGCATATCAACCACTTGTCCACCAATCATCCCCTGTGTACCAGCTGCTGTACCAATCTCTTTCATGGCTAATAACGCCTTAGCTACAAGAGAAGTGGCTCCATTCATACTTGCCTTTATCATGATTTCATATGCATGATTTAGAAGAGCATCTCCAGCTAATATGGCTATATCTTCACCAAATTTCTTATGACATGTTAAGATACCTCTTCGATAATCATCATCATCCATAGCTGGCAAATCGTCATGTATAAGAGAATAGGTATGAATCATTTCCATAGCAGCCATAAAGGCTTCTACTTCCTTAATATTCTGTCCTCCACTTATTCCATAAGCTGTAAGCATAAGAATAGGCCTTACTCTTTTGCCTCCAGCCATTAAACTATAAGCCATTGCTTCATATATAATCTGATCATATTTGCACGCACTGGATGCCATATAGTTTATTAAGATATCATCAACTATCTGACGCTTTTCAAGTAGTTCTTGACTAAAATCCACAGTTTTCAATTCCTTCCTAAACTTATCAAGGTGTTTTTCTTCATGTTAATTACTTATTCCATTTCTGTATCATTTCTAATAACTTCTATTTCTTTTTCTATTTTATCAATATGGTTATGGCACGTTTTTAACGCCTTCATTCCTTCTTTGTATAACTTGAAACTATCCTCAAGAGATGCTTCTCCTGATTCTAATTGTTCCACTATGATTTCCAAATGGTTCAAATTATCCTGAAAAGTTGTTTTTTCACTCATAGTAAGTCCCACTTCCTTTTTTAATACTTGCAATATCGGCACTAATTCTACCATCCCGTAACTGGATATACAACCGCTCGCCTTCTTCTACATCACTTATACCTTTAACAATTCCAGCTTCTGTTTCCACATAAGCAAAACCTTTTTCTAAATTTGCAATAGGTGATAGCACTTGTAATTTTTCCTGAATAAGATTCAAATGATTTTTAGTTAGGGTCAACCCATTTTCCAAAGATCGATTGAGTCGATCTTCTAAACCATGCAAATACTGGCGTTCCTTTTCAATTCTAAGACTTGGACTATTAAAATCTAGTTTTATGCGATTAAGTTCCAAGGTTCTTCGATAGAATTCCATTTTCTGTTCAAAATGTTGACTTAGCTTGTCCCTATACTTACTTAATAGCGCCTCGAGTTCCTCAAGAACTGGAATCGCTAACTCAGCTCCTGCAGAAGGTGTTGGTGCTCTAAGGTCCGAGATAAAATCGGATATTGTAAAATCAGTTTCATGACCAACCGCTGAAATAATAGGTGTATCAGCTTCATATATAGCCTTAGCAACTACTTTTTCATTAAACGCCCATAGATCCTCGATAGATCCTCCGCCACGTCCCACAATAATAACATCTACTTCATCCATGGCATCTAAGTATTTAATCCCTTGTACAATATTAGGCGCTGCTCCATCCCCTTGTACAAGTGATGGGTATAATACAAGTCCTATATATGGATTACGGCGTTTAGCTACATTCATAATATCCCTAATAGCAGCGCCAGTATCCGATGTAATGATACCAACTTTTCTTGGATATTTCGGTATCGCTTTCTTTATAGAAGCGTCAAAATACCCCTTTTTTTCTAATTCACCCTTAAGTGCTTCAAAGCGTTGGTACAAATCACCTATGCCATCTGGCTTTATCTGTTGTACATAAACTTGATAGGTTCCTGCCCGTTCATAGACTGAAACATATCCTCTTGCTGTAATCTTGATACCATCTCTCAAATCACATTCTACATAATCACGGTAATTCTTAAAAACAACACAAGATATAGCACTGTTCATATCTTTTAATGTAAAATAGATATGTCCTGAACGATGTATTTTACAATTGGATACTTCACCTTTTATCCACAAGTCATTGATAACAAAATCGTTAGCAAATAGCTTCTTAATATAAGCATTGACTTGTGAAACAGAAAAAATACTTTTTGGCATGGAAATCACTCCCTTTTAATTAACAACTTTTGCTAATATGCCGTTTACAAAGGAAGCTGAATGATCGCCACCATATTTTTTGGCAATTTCTACGGCTTCATTAATCGCAACATTGGTTGGAATATCTTCATCATAATTGATTTCATATACAGCTAAACGTAAGATACTGATATCCACCTTAGCCATTCTACTAATGGACCATTTCGTTGCATTATCACTAATGGATTGGTCGATCTCTGCTAACTTGCTGGAGATTTTGATACCTTTGTTACGAATATAGGTCTTAGAATCTTCATTAGCCTCTAAATGACTAAGATAAACATCGATTCTCTCTTCGAATTCTTCGTTATTAAATTCCATTGAAAAGATCACCTTAAAAATATGCTCTCTCATGGTTCTTCTGTTCATGGTGTACCTCCTGGTATTCTATATATTGATTAATTGAAATTATTCGTTACATTCTAATACCCTTAAATAGTAATTATTTAAGGGTATCTTTATTATACTATATTTAACCTAATGTACAAGTGAATCTTTTAATTAATTACCTATTTCTCAACATTCACGCCTGCAACACGGATATTGATTTCATCCACTTCTAATCCGGTCATGGTTTCTACAGCATTTTTAACTTTATCTTGTACACTTACTGTTACATCAGGAATGCTACTTCCAAACTCAACAATGATGGCAAGATCTAGGGAAACATCCTTATCACCAACTTCAACATTAACACCTTTTGCAAGGTTTTTCTTTCCTAGCATTTCTACAAGATCACCTGTAAAGTTACCTACCATTCCTGCCACCCCTTCAACCTCAGTAGCAGCTAATCCAGCAATTATAGCTATAACTTCATCTGCAATATGCACTTCACCAACTTTATCTTTTTCATGAATTTTATAAGTTTGACGATCCATTACAATGCCTCCTGTCTATTTATTATACTGCTATATATATATTCTATACAAAATATCCAGTTAAATCCCAATAAGTAAGATTTAGCTTATCTATATATATTGAACAACACATTAAATACTTATTTTGGGTTCAATATAATTACTTAATATTATTAAATTTAACCTACATAACTTCATTATAACAAATCTCAACGTTTTTGCAAATTATTTTTGAAGTTCCTTCCATAAATAAATACGAGCTACCTCTAATGGAGATAGCTCGTATAATCTACTTAGCTTTGTTAACATCTAACAAAGTGATAACAATATTTTCTGCATCCACACCGGTATGCCTTCTTACAATATCCTCAACTTGAGCCATTTCAGCTTGGGTTAATTCTTTTGCATTAATGACTACATCAACTTTACCATCAAGCATCCTCACAAAAACATCCTTAAATCCTTTTGCTTCAAGTAGCGATTCTGCTGTTGCTTCTTTCTCGATACGGTCTTGTAAATCAATCATTTCTTTAACTGCTTCAACCTTCTGGTCCTCTTTAAGATTTTTATTATCAATTAATGCCAGATAACCTTCTTTTAACATGGCATAACCTTGTTCTCGGCCAATCTTAGCTTGTAAGAAATGACCCGTTTCAACGCTATTCTTGCTCGTAAAAACAGCTTCTCCAACAGCACCTTCTGTTTCGTTACTGGATGTTTCCTCTGTCTTATCATTAGTCTGGTCCGTTTCAGTTGCTGCTTCTGATACTGTCTTATCACCTTCTGCTGCTGGTGCCTTATCACCTGGAGCTGTGGTTTCTGCATTTTCTTTATCCATATTCGCATCATCTACTTTTTCACCATTGGGTACAAGTGCAGTTGGTGTTGTTTCCCCATCATCACTTGTTTTTTCCTGTTGATTAATGGCCTCTCTTGTGCCATCTACACCTGTATCTGCAAAGTTAAGATAACCTGCTATTGCAATCAATATAACTAAAGCAGTAATAATAATTTGATTCTTTTTGAATGTTTGCATTCTTATTCCCCCTTATTCTGAACCATTTTCATTACTTCAATTTTATGCGCAGGAACGTCTAATAATACCTTAGCCGCCTTCATTAAGTTCTGCTTAACAACTATATCATCACCGCCTTCAGCAATTATGACAACGCCACTTATTTCTGGTTCCAGTTCTTTCACTATGATGGGTTTTGTGGAACCATCTGCGTTGTTAATTAACACGGTAGCTTCTTTTGAATCTGATTCCACGCTTTGTCTTGTTCCACCTTCACTGTCCACTTCCTCTGTCTGAGATTGTGATATAGGAATGTCTTTATTAATGACGATCTCTCCACTTGTCTTTAGCATAATAACTACTTCAACCTCTCCAACACCCTCGATCTTAGCAAATTCACGTTCAAACCTTTTTTCAAGCTTCTCTTCGTAAGTTTGAGGGTTACTGTTTTTATATGTATTGGGTGCAATAATGGGCTCTACCTTAGGCGTGTTAGGAGGAGCTATAAATGACTTGGACAATATGAGCAACAATAGCCCAACCAAAAACACAATAAGGAGAAGGTTGAATATTCTTTTATCCTTACTTGTCATGTTACCTTTTGTAAAAAAATCAAATTTCATTTTTGTCCTCCCGTATATTTCATTTTTCCCCTAGCGTGTTGTTCACTATTTCATTTAGGGAACGTTGAAATATAACTTCATATAATCTATTTGCAAAAGTCCCTAAAACACAGGATATTTTACAAACAGAACATGAACGAATATTTAAGCCGTTCCTCAGTGTTTATTCTCAAGTATAAAATTTGTTAACATGTCTCTATAGTTATATGTATATTATCCGAGGACAAATTATAGAAGTTTTTCATTATTTTTTTTATTTTTTTTCTATTAGAATATCCTCAGCTGATTTTATAGTCACTTCTGAACGCTTCTCTCCAATAGATACCTTATCTACTTTCACAATATCTATGCTACTTGATTTATTTTCTTTTGGCTTATCTTGCTCCACTGTTAGATACACCTTTTTAATCATGCCATACTCTTCACTATTCACATCTTCTTCAACATAAACGCGTGTTTTTTTGACATGAATATCATCGCCCTGAAGCAAAGACTCTATATGGTTTGTTATTTTATCCTTATATATATTCAAGGTCATGTCTTCACGCATCTTTGCATAGTCACCGTAATCAATGCCTTCTCCCATGGAACTAATTTCAAACTGTTTTTTTATAATTTCATAATTCATTTGTGGCAGTAAACCTTTAAATTTGATAATTGGACCTATCATGATAAGCATCAAAACAATACCTGAAAACAAACGAATATACTTTTTCATGTTACCGTCTGGCATAAGGAACTCTAATATTTTTGTTAGTAATAAGAAAATGACAATACTCTTAACAACACTATATATGACTTCCATCTCTTCATCCCCATTAAGATTCTTATAATTATTAACCAATGACTTTCCATCAATGCGTTACCGCATATATGCCGCAACATTTGTTGCACTTAATGTAATGGTTATGGCTATGATAAATAAAAAGGCTGTAATCACCACAATCCCCAAGAGTATAAAACACACATCACCTACACTTGATAAGCAGGTAACTAACCGTTTATCCGATATGGGTTGAATGATAGCAGCAGCAAATTTATATAATAAAGTTACAATTAGTATTTTAATAATGGGTATGAGACATATAACGATAATGACAATAAGAGCTACCAAACCAATCCCATTTTTAATGAGTACCGCACACCCAAGTACTGTATCTGCTACACCACTAAGTGTAGCCCCAACAAAAGGTATGGCTGACACAGCAACCTTTACAGATTTATTGGCTATACCATCGATAACCGGTGTTGTAAAACTCTGCATGGTTAATGCCCCAACAAATACAATCATTAACACTTTGATGCTAAGGCTAACAATGGTTTTGAATAAATCTACCATCTTAGATAGAATACTCTCTTCTGTAATACTGTTAATGATCTCTAATACAATAATAATATACACAAAAGGAATAACATATCTAATAATGATGTTATCCACAATACTAATAATGACAAGCATAATTTGGCTATACAGTAAAGACGATGTATAATTGCCTGATAGTGTGGCTGCTGCAAATAAACTAGGCATTAAGGTACGAATAAAATTCTGTAGGTTATTTAGAACATCAACTGTAACTTGACTTAGTATTTGGTAGGACTTCATGATAATGGTTGACATTAATAAAAACACAACAAAATAGCCTACATCGCCAACATACTGTTGTTTGAAAGCATTGGTAAAATTCGTGAAAATTGCTGCTACTAAAGCGATAGCTATGAGTTGTATAATCAGATGAAAATTCACCTTTACCTCATTAAAAATGCTCTTGAAAAAGATTTCTAGGAGTTCATTAGCATCCATAGCTAACTCCCCCTTAATAATCTTGTGTAGTGTATCTCGAAAATCAATTTTCACCTGGCTCTCTCTTAAGAGTTCATCCATCGTCTGCTGTATATCATCATATGCAATTACTTTTTCTTGTTGGGTTATAACTTGGTCCATCTCGGAAGAGGCATATATATGCGTTGTAAATATGTAACCTATCATCACTATTCCTAATAACCATTTTATCTTTTTCATCCTTATGTCCCCTCTGTTTACCTTTTAGAATATTAATATATCTGTTATCAGATTAACAATAGACAGAATAACGGGCATGGATATAATTAAGATCATAATCTTGCCTACCATTTCGATTTTACTTGCAATAGCTTGCTGACCAGCATCTTTACATAATTGAGCTCCAAACTCTGTAATGAAGCCGATTCCAATAATCTGCAATAAAATCTTAAGGTATATATCACTTACATTTATTAGATTGGTAAGCGTAGATAACAAGTCCATAATAACGCCAAGCTTATCCATTATAATAAAAAAGATCACAATACTCGCTGCAATACCAATGTATAAACCGAATTCTGCATTATTTTTTTTAGTATAACAATCAATATGGTTGATACGATTCCAATAATAACAACTTGTACAACCTCCATACAAACATTCCCTTCATCTTATAACTGGAATAATGTCTGAATTGTATTGAATAATTTATTAATGTACTCTACGATCCAGTAGAGAACAACGACTAAACCTGCCAAGGTTGTTAACATGGCTTGTTCATCTTTTCCAGCTTTTTGTAATAATTGATTTAATACAGCAACAACAATACCTACTGCTGCGATTTTAAAAACTATGGATATGTCCATGTAGCTCCTCCTCTCAAACACAGGTATTTCAATACTCTTTTCTTGTGTACTCTATATCATAACAACAATAATAAAAATACCTGAAAGCACACCTAAGCTGCGATATAGTTTATTATATTTTGTGTCATTTTCTATAGCTGTTTTTATCTCTTCATCTAACTGATCCATTAATAAGTGTATATTGTTGTTTTGCATTTCCTTGTCCAAGTAACCGATATTTTCACTAAAGAGCATAAGATTTTTAATATCCAGCTCGTTTAAATATGTTTTCTCAAGAACTTCTATCGCATGTTTTTTCCATACCTCCGTTAGCGTCTTACCTTGGTTAAGGTTTAGTTCGTCAGCAATTGATTTAAAAAAATTGGCTATCTCATGGTCAAAACGCTCACTGACATTCTCTAAAGCTTCAGGCATTGGCGATAAAGCATAATTAATTTCACCTCTTAATAGAATAAGAGCTTTTTTTAATACCCTTAGATCATCAATTCTTCTCTGAAAGCCTTTACTATAGTAAAACCCTAAAAAAGATGATGATAACAATATTAATGAAGACCCTAAAATTTTAGCGAACATGATACAAGACCTCCTTTAACGCTTATCTGACGTAGGTTCTGCAACCATACCAATTAATTTACATTGTTTATCGTAGACTTTCTTAATATCACCGATGCCGTTTTTATTCTCTAATACAATGAAACGTTCAATAACCCCTTTGTGTATTAATTTATTTAATATAGGTTTCTCTTTAACTTCTTGTATATTAGCACCATGTACGGTACAAATAATTTTACTGCCTGCATTCATGACAAAATCAATAGCATCAATATCGTCGCTACTACCAATTTCATCAACAGCAATAACCCTAGGGGACATGGATCTTATGAGCATAAGCATACCTTCCGTCTTAGGGCATCCATCTAATATATCTGTTCGTATACCAATATCGTTTTGAGGTATACCTCGATAGCAGCCACCTAATTCTGATCGCTCGTCTACTACACCAACTGTGACGCCTTCGTATTCCATGTACCCGTCTGATAACTGCCTGATGATATCTCTCAATAAGGTTGTCTTCCCACATTTAGGTGGTGATATAATCAGAGTATGTAACACTTGGTTATCTTCCATTAGGTAAGTCATAATGCTGTCTGAACATCCTTTAATTTCATGGGATATTCGTATATTAATACAGGATATATACTTGATGGTTTTTATTTGATGATTTTCTACTACTACTTTTCCCGATAGTCCTACTCTATGCCCACCATCTATTGTAATGTAGCCATTACGAAGTTCATCTTCAAATGCGTACAAGGAATAATTACTAATAAACTCCAACGTTTCTTTTATATCTTTATCTGTGACTACATATTTATTCTTTTTCTTAGAGACAAGACGTTCTTCAGACACATAATACTCCTTGCTGTACATATAGATAATAAGTGGCTTCCCCACTCTTAATCTTATTTCTTGCAAACCCTCTAAGTCTCTTTTTTTCAAATTATTAAACCACCCTCTTAAAGGGGTTGGTAAGATTTTTTCAATGGTTTCTCTCTTCATCACTTGTCCACCTTTCTTTAAAACAATATATGATTGTCCATAACGATTTATGCAAGAAATTTTGTCTAATACTTTGCTAAAAAAATCGTATTAAATATCCTAATCATATTCTTGTCCTAAGATGAATAAGCTGTACATATAACTGATTTGCTTTGCTTGGTTTAGATTGGAGATTTAAAAATGCGCAGATTATACTTATGGGTATTATTTTTTATCATCATGAGTTCAAAGGTCATTATTGCAGCTGATGACTCTATTAGTAATTGGCAGTACATTCATGCTCGTGTAGAATCAATTTTATCGGATACTGTAGATGAGGAAAATTACATACGTTATCAGAAAGTGATGGTGGATTTGACCGAACCTCATATGTCAGGTAAATTAGAAGTGGAAAATACGATTAATATAGCGTCTATTTATAAAATAATTGTACAACCTGGTGATGACGTTATTATTGTTGTTAACGCCGTGGATAATACCCTAGAAAGTGGTCGTATATACTCTTATGGACGGGATAAATACTTAATCTACTTGTTATTACTTTTTATGGGAGCACTCATTATTATAGGTGGTAAAAACGGTTTCTATTCCATTATTAGCCTTACCATTAGTGTATGCTTAATATTGTTTGTTTTCTTTCCCCTTATTCTTGAATCCATTAATCCTATTATCGTCGTGACTATCATTAGCATTATTGCAACACTTGTGACCTTAACTTTTATAGGTGGATACAATAAAAAAACCTATGCTGCCATTATTGGGACCATAGGTGGTGTTATGACTGCTGGTGTATTAACTTTTTGGTTTGGAGCATTAACCCACATCCAAGGAATCGGCGATGACGATATTGAACTCTTATCCTACTTCCCTAAAGGATGTGAATTGAATTTTAGAGATTTGTTATATGCGGCTATTATAATAGGAGCGTTAGGCGCAATTATGGATGTGAGTATGTCAATTGCCTCATCCATGGATGAATTACAAAAGAACTACCCTCGCATCTCAAAGAGCCAGTTACTCAGAGCAGGTATGCACATAGGAAAAGATATTATGGGCACCATGTCCAATACATTGATTCTTGCTTATGCTGGAAATTCCATTAGTATGATTCTTGTTTTCTTTTTATATGATCGATCTTTTGTACAATTTATTAATTCCGATCAAGTAGCTGGTGAAATATTGCGGGCACTCTGTGGTAGTATTGGATTAGTTCTCAGTATTCCTGTTACAGCCATAGCTTTCATATCACTTAATAAAAAAGATACACACTCACAAACTATGCGTGTGAGGCGTAGTTAATCGAATACTGCGCTTCCCACTGTTTCCATAATGAATCCATCTTGATAACTATTTCTGGATCAAATTGTATGCCACTATTAGCTTTTACTTCTTTATAGCATGCCTCCCAGGTGACAGCTACCTTATAAGACCTTCTTGATGTCATAGCATCAATAGCATCACTGATGGCTAGAATACGTGATTCAAAAGGTATATCTTCACCTTTAAGAGCATGAGGGTAACCCCTTCCATCCCATCGCTCATGATGATATAGTACTATATCTGCTATATTTTTCAATACTTTTGATTTTATCAATATGTCATAACCCATTTGACTATGGGTTCTAATCATCTCATACTCCTGGGGTAATAATTTTCCTGGTTTACGTAAAATGTAATCAGGAATCCCAATCTTGCCGATATCATGTAAATGTCCTGCAATATGTAGTTTCTCTAACTTCGCACCCTTTAAACCGCATTGTTTCCCTATATCATATGCCATATGAGCTACTCTCTCAGAATGTCCCTTTGTATAAGCATCCTTTGCTTCTAGAGCGCCTATTAAGCATTCTATAATATCATGGTAATGATACCATTTCTCTTGTCTTAACTGTTTTAATCCCATCAATTGCTTAATCATATAGTTCCTTCTTTCTAGATTAAAAGACATGTTTTATAAATGTACATTTATGATTATCTCATGATAATGACATGCATTATCATTTAAAGTATAATTCATCAACCATATTATGTCAATATTTACCACTTATACTTCTATTTTCATCCAAAAAAAGTTTCCATTGCATTTTACTCAAGAAAATTAAGTACGAAAGTATAGTTTCATTAACGCATATGGAAATGTTTCTTTATGCTTAAAACTAGAACTTTATAAGATTAAAAAAAAGCCATATAAATGGCTTTTTCAGACTATCAACAATAAACTTGATGATCGTTTTTTGATTATATTATACTCTAGATAGATATTCACCTGTTCTTGTATCAATTTTAATCTTGTCACCAATATTTACAAATAGAGGAACGTTCACACTAGCTCCTGTTTCAACTTCTGCTGGCTTAGTAGCACCAGTAGCTGTATCACCTTTTACACCTGGCTCAGTATGAATAATATCTAATTCAGCAAATAATGGTGGCTCTATACCAAATACTGCTTCTTCATGACTAAGTATTTTAACCATATCATTTTCTTTTACAAATTTTAACGTATCACCAATCTGATCTTTGTTAATTGCTATCTGGTCGTATGTTTCAACATCCATGAAGTGATATAGTTCTCCGTCATTATATAAATATTGCATATCCTTTCTTTCGATATGCGCTTTTGGCATTTTTTCACTTGGTCTAAATGTTTTCTCAATAACTGAACCTGTTTTTAAGTTTTTAATCTTTGTTCTAACAAAGGCTGCGCCTTTACCTGGCTTAACATGTTGGAACTCAAGAATCACATATATTTGATTTTCATATTTAATCGTTAAACCGTTTCTAAAATCTCCAGCTGATACCATATCTATTTCCTCCCTAACTTTTATCTTCTATAGTGTAAACTAATAATGGTATAATTTCAATAGTTTTATTATTTATTATGGATATTTCCTTGCTATGTTATACGAGTTCTATCAACTCTTTTGTTGATGTATTAAAATTAATGATACCATCTTTTGTTACACAAACAAGGTCCTCAATTCTAACACCGCCAAAATTAGGTACGTAGATACCAGGTTCTACTGTAACAACCATATTTTCTTTGAATGTGCTTTCATCCTTTGGTGATAAACGTGGTTCCTCATGTATAAATAGACCAACACAGTGACCAAGACCATGCCCGAAATTATCACCAAATCCTTTATTTGTAATAATATCTCTTGCCACTTTATCGACTTCTTTTCCTATACAGTCTTCTTTTATGGCTGCAAGAGATTTTAACTGAGCTTCAAGAACTGTCTCGTAGATTTCTTTTTGTTTATCACTTGCTTTTCCAACAACAACGGTCCTCGTCATATCAGAACAATAACCATTATAAACACAACCAAAGTCAAGGGTTACAAAATCACCTAACTCAATTTTTTTGTCTGTTGGTCTTGCATGTGGTAATGAAGAATGCTTGCCTGAAGCAACAATGGATTCAAAAGACAGCTTGCTCGCACCATTATGTTTCATAAAATGCTCCAGTTCTAAAGCAACCTGAATCTCTGTAACACCAGGTTTAATATATGTAATAATATGTGAAAAAGCTTTATCACCGATGGCTGCTGCCATTTTTATAGCTTCTAATTCTTCTTGATCTTTAATCATACGAATCTGTTCAACCGTGTCACCTATAGGTTCAAGTTCCACATCCTTCAGTCCATTTTCTAACCCAATATACTCCTTATATGTTAGAACACTGTCTTCAAATCCAATGGTTCTTGCACCATCTTCACTAATAACTTCATTTACCGTATCATAAAAAGTTTTTCCACCTTGAAGATAATCAATAACCTCAAAATCTGGGCATTGACTCGTTGCTTGTTCTACATAGCGAAAATCTGTTAAAAGTTTTTTAGTCTTCTTAGATATATACAGATATGCATTGGATCCAGTAAAGCCACTTAAGTATCTACGATTATATTCCCCTTGAACAATCACAGCATCTACATTTAAAGTACTTAGTTTGCCTACCATTTTTTCTAATCTTTTCATAGCGCTTTCTCCTTTACCTCAAGGTATCATAATACCCCTCTTTTTATATTATTTAATAATACTTTTGACACCATTATCTTTATAAGCTCATCACATCGTCAATAGCTAGTAAGTAGCCTTCTAACCCTTTGCCATATATTTGTTTGTAGCAAACAGGTTCTATGACCGATACATGACGAAAAGACTCCCTTTCATAAATATTGGAGATATGTACCTCTATCGTCTTAATATTGACAGAAGCAATAGCATCACGAATAGCATAGCTGTAATGTGTATAAGCCCCAGGATTAATAATAATAGCATCTACTTGGTCTATATAGCACTGCTGAATACGATCAATGATGTCACCTTCATGATTGGACTGATAAACCTCTATATTTAGCTGTAGTACATTAGCTTTATGATCGATCATGGCCAATAAATCTTTATAATCCTTTTGCCCATAAACACTTTTTTCGCGAATACCTAAGAAATTCAGATTAGGTCCATTAATAACGATAATTTTTTTCATCTATATACCTCGATTACTCTATAGTAAAGACATGATTTCATCAACGATACATTCTACGGTTTTTCCGGATGTTTGAATAATCATATCCGCAGAACTTAGATATTTGTCCTCTCGTGATTCTAACATCTCTGTAATGGTCTTAATATCATCATCCGATTGTAACAACGGTCTTGTTGTATCATCTTTTACGTTTTTAACAATATGCTCTACATCTGCATGCAAGAAAACAACCTTTCCTATAGCCTTTAATAGCTTTCGATTACCTTCTTTTAAAACAATGCCACCACCTGTTGATATAATGGCATTATTTGTTTTTAATAGGGATTGTAAATAATCTGTTTCTAACTTTCTGAAATGTCCTTCACCCTCTGCATTAAAAATATCACAAATACTTCTATTTTCTTTTTGTTCTATTTCATCGTCCATATCAATAAAATGACAATCGAGAGCTTTTGCCAGCTCTTTCCCTACAGTTGATTTCCCGCTTCCCATAAAACCTATTAATAAAATATTATCAATCATTGACACACTCCTTTATCCATTTTGATTCTTAATTTGTCGAATGACCTCTTCAAGTACACTATCTGATATTTCTACATTATTCCATATCTCGTATGCTTTAATACCTTGATATAGTAACATTTCGAAGCCGTTTAAAATCTGGATGCCTTTTTCTTCAGCTTTTTTTAAGAATGCAGTCTTTCCTGGATTGTAAATTAAGTCCACAGCCGTATGAAATTTATCATAAAAGCTATCGTCTGTAACGGGATTATTAAGTACATTAGGAGACATACCGATAGGCGTTGTTTGAATGGCCACATCAAAAGTGTCTATCCCATGTATGTCATGAAATCTCAATACTTCCATTTCAGTAGGATAATGTCGCCTAACATGATGTGCAAGTTCCTGAGCTTTAGCTCGTGTCCTATTAATAATTGTTATTTTATTTGCTTTTTCTCTTGCGCATAACATGGCTACAGCTCTAGCTGCTCCTCCAGCACCAATAATAACAATGTGACTTTCCCGAAGTGTGATAGCGTGTTCATTAAGCGATCTAAACAACCCATCAGCATCTGTATTATACCCAACGTAACCCTTTTCAGTAAGCTTTAAGGTATTCACTGCACCTATCTGCTTTGCTAAAGGCATTATATCACATAAGGAAGGTATAACTTTCTCCTTGTAAGGTACCGTTATATTTAGCCCTACGATATTAAGCGCTTGAGCACCTTCTATTGCTTTTCCTAGATCATTATAATCTACTTTAAAAGGTACATAAACAAAATTCATATTGAGCATCTTGGCTAATGTATTATGGATAGTAGGTGATATAGTATGTTCTATTGGGTTTCCAATAACACCTAATAGTTTAGTTTTTCCATTAATGTTTTGTTGCATCTTTTTTTACCCTCTTTAAATAAGCATTCAAAATTTTCTTCTCTGTGTTTCTCTTTATTTTCGTTACCCATTCTTCTTTCTCAGATATAGGTATAACGAGAACCGTTTTTAATTTCAAACGATTTCCACCATAGATATCTGTGAATATCTGATCACCGACTAAAACCGTATTGGTTTTATCTGTACCGATGGTTTTCATGGCTATTTTAAGTTTACGAGTCATAGGCTTTAATGCTTTATGATAAGCATTTAACTGTAATTTTTCATTAAATGTGTGCACTCTTATCTTGTTGTTATTAGAAACTAATGCTACCTTGAAACCAACACCCTTTAACATATCAATCAACGTCATAATACGTTCATCAGGATGTTTTGTATCGTATGAAACAAGTGTATTATCTATATCAAATATAATACCCCGATATCCTTCATTATATAGTTCCTCAAACTTAATGTCGTAGATAGAATCCACATATATTGATGGAAATAATCTCTTTAGCATAATCTCACCTTTACATTATTTGATGCCAACTAATTATCAAGGCATCAATCATTTTGATTATATCAATTAAAGGGTTACAATACAAGTTTTTTCACGCATAACCATAGAAAAAGGGTCATCAACATTATGGATGTAAGAGAAGTTAATAATGTACATTAACCCTATTACATGAATAATGGATACCCCTTATTTCCTCAATTTGATACATCTAATGGATAGAGTTGTAACACCTTGTCCCCACCACTATCAGCATAGACATACACTTTATTAGCTGACACGGTTACACTGAAATACTTGTATGTACGTTTTTTATAGCTTATTTGCGGCATGTGCTCAATATCAAATTCCTTAAGTTCTTGTTTAACTGATGATAGAAACGCCTCATCCATTACATTCTTATTCGGTACGTTTTCATTTAGATTCAAGCGCTTAACAGCATAGTCTTTTAAGGATTCATCAGTAATTAACAGGTTTTCTATTGAATTACCTATGATATTGGCATGATTTACATCTGTAGTCCTTTTTGCCTCATTCATCCTTTTAATTTGACTAGGAATCGTCAGTAATAATATAACTGCAATTAACCCACATATAATTATCATTTCTACATAAGAGAACCCCTCATCATTCGACCAAAAATCCTTAAAACTTTTCATCCGTTACGTCCTCCAGCATTATGTATAATTATCTCGCTAACCACTCGTCACTGGTCATTACCTTTGCACCAAGGGTATTTTTAAAATGATTCAATGCAAATGCATGACCTTCATCCGTTAATCCACAGCAACAATCACTTAATACAACAAGCTTAAAACCTCGGTTATATGCATCAATTGCTGTATGTAAGACGCAAATATCTGTACACACACCCATAATGACAACTTCTCTGATATCTAGTTGCCTTAGCAGTAATTCTAATCTAGTTCCGTTAAAGCTTGAATACATGTTTTTAGATATGTTAAATGTTATTTCTGGCTTAACCTGAGTATATGCACCCTCATCTAATACCAAACAATTTCCATCATTACAACAATGGAGCGGAAATAAATTGGACTCAGGTGATAGAGCATAGACCTCTTCTTCATGATTATCACTACAAACAAATAATGCATCATGATTTTCTTTTATATTACCAATCACCTTTAGGATATTGGAAGCTATGGCTTGACCTCTTTGTCCCAAAGATAAAACACCTTGGTCGTCAATAAAATCAAAGATATAATCCACTAATAAATAACCTTTTTTCATGTACATAACCTCCTCTTTCATACTTTGTGCCATGACTTTGTTTGCTTGCAAGGACAACTACAATCATTCTTCCAGAATGCTAACACGTATTTCTTCTGACTTTCTTCCTATTTCATTGTTATAGATTACCATCCATAAGTAGCCTAATCCATCTGTAAATTGATCTGTGGTAAAGGTGAATTGAACTTGGTCACCGTCCACAACATCTGATGCAATTAATTGTTGATACTTACTTGTTTCACTACCCGAAGGAACAAAATAGACTTCGGCTTCTGTTGCTGTACCATTAACTTTTGCAATCATTTTAGCGTTATTAGAGATCGCAAACCATCCTGATTCATCTTGGACAATCATATTCCCTGTTCCGTCCTCTATGGTCATACGCTCAATTGTAGGTGGTTGTTTTGCCAATAATTCTTCATATAAAGCTTTGTACTTTCCTTCATCTGTACTTTCAGTACTCTTAGTACAAGCCGTTAACATCATAATGGTCATACATAGTATAACTATCTTTTTTATCAACCGCTTTCTCCTCCTTAAAAACCAAGCAAATCCCTCTATATCTCTATAGTATATCATTTGATGGTTATTGTGTTTTTACTCATGATGTTCAACTTTTTTACAACTAAAATAAAAAAAGTCATCATCCTCAATAAAACTAGCTTCAAAATCGTGGGTAGAACATAGTAATCTAAGTGTTTCATCTGTTGGTATAGAATCACCCTGAGGTACATAGCCAATCCGCTTATGATGCTCCCTTAGACCTTGTCTCGAACGAGCGTGTATAATACTAAACACACCATTTTTATTTAGACAGCGTTTAGCATTCTCAAATACCAAGTCTAATTGATCAAAATGAGGTATACTATTGTAAATAATGACGTAATCATATGTACCTAAATCCTCTTTTAAACGACTATTAAAATCCAATTGTTTAAGATAAACATCTGAATATGCTTTCACAAACTGCTCTAACATGTTATCAGAAATATCAACACCCATATAATAGCCCAGCCGATAATCCTGTAAATAACCATAAAGTACTCCTGTACCACATCCAACATCTAATACACAATCTCCATCTACAATTCCTAATGTATGAAGAGACTTCTTGATAAGTTCTTCTTCAAATGGCTGAATATCTCTTACCCATTTCTTCACATTTTCATTAAAATAATCTCGTTGATTCTGTATCAATTAGTCTCCCCTTTCTAACCCTTATCCTACCGCATTATTGTATAATATTATGGTTATTGTGTCAAATTTTGGTAGGCTTAATTTTACCGTCTAATCCACAGCTGACTTCTTGATATCCGTAATTTGTCCTGCTTCATATTCATAATTATGCCCCTATTCATTTTTATTATTTTCTGTGAGTCTTTTCTTACCTTTAGTGATAGCCCTCAAATAACTGTCTCGTAAAGCCTGGGTCATCTGCTCTTTTGTTTTTACTTCTCTTCCCTCAGGGAAAACAAATTGAATATTGATTGCCTGCTTTTTCTTGCCCATCACATATCCTCTCAATAGTATTTTATATAGTATACTATGCAGGCTGGTCCTTGTATCATGCCTAAAGTGCCAAGAGATATGATTTCCTTACATTAACTGTACATCCGTATAATATACTTTAACACAAAAAAAGATAATATGAACTTATCATTTAAAATTTTAAGGAAATATGGCATAATAGTTACATTGGTTATTAGTGGACTCCAATTGAGTTTCCACTATTTTTATTATTAAAGGAGTGAGTTAACATTGGTTTATCTCTTTGAAAATTTATCCCAACATGCTTTGCAAGATATTGAATTTCTTTATCATAAAGTTTCTATCGAACGATATGAAAAAGCCATGCGCTATAGAAGAGCAATTGATAAAATGATGTCACTCATTGCATACTCACTACTAGAATATGGACTTTATAAGGAACATGGTATTATTTTATCCAAGAATACTCAGTTCATAAAAACCCAATATGGTAAACCGTCTCTAAAGGAATATAAAGACATATATTTTAACATGAGTCATTGTAAAAAAGGCGTCGTTTGTGCCATTCATAAAAATAGCGATATTGGTATCGATATTCAAGATATCATAACGATTGATGAGGGATTAGTCAATTATGTGTGTAGTGATGGCGAAAAAAATTTAATTGTTAGAGCAAGCAATGAGAAGCAATTTTTTTCACGTTTCTGGAGCTTAAAAGAAAGTTATGTAAAGTATCTGGGGTCTGGTATCAATAGTAAATTGAATTCTCTAGATTTCTCAAAACACATGGACAAGTATTTTGACATGCATCAATGCAAATTTAGCGTTTTTCCTTCACAAGACTATACCTTATCCATATGCACAGATAAATATATATTAAATGATGAACTGCATAACATTGATCTTTATACACTTAAAAATTTTTATAATAATTTAAGACCAGAAGGTACCAATACGCTTAAGGAATAATTAAACAATTCTTGTTTACATTTTATTTTGCTAGCACCATTGGAAAAACTCAGTGAAAACGATTCACTGAGTTTTTCTTCTTTTTATATGAAATAATCCATACTCTTAGTAATGTATTCATCAGGATTATTTATTTAACTCTAAGTAGATTTATTGTATCGCATTATAGGTGTTTGTCTATAATCTTACGTTTATAATCTCATAGTTAAAGGAATCTTAATACTAATACTCATCTAAGAAACTATGTCTCTCACCATCTTTTCTATACCCTTGAATCATGTCCACATTCACATTATGGGTACTATTAAAAATATTTATATCTATGTTTGGATTTTCTTTTTTCATCTTCTTAATTAAGGCTTTCATCTCTCCTCTTTTGGAGCCGCCACCTTGACCATCTAAGACACAGTTCTCTGTAAAACGGCAAGCGCATTGTATGAATTTCAAATCATTGTGTTTCATCCATTCAATAACCATTGCTTCTTTCACCATATACAAAGGTCGAATAAGTTCCATACTTTTAAAATTAAGACTACGTAATTTCGGCATCATAGTTCTAATTTCAGATCCATAAAACATACTCATCAAAGTTGTTTCTATAACATCATCATAATGATGACCCAGTGCAATCTTATTACACCCAAGATCCTGTGCATTTTTATATAAATATCCTCTACGCATTTTTGCACATAAATAGCATGGACTTTCATCTACAGATGCAACTACTTCAAAAATATCTGAGTTAAAAATTTTAATAGGTATATCCAACATCTTTGCATTATCTTCGATTCTTTGCCTATTTATTTGATTATATCCTGGGTCCATTACCAAATATTCAAGTTCAAAAGGAATAATAGAATAGCGGTGTATTAACTGCATACATTTTGCCAACAACATAGAATCTTTACCACCAGAGATGCAAACTGCAATCTTATCCCCTTCTTCTATTAAATCATAGGTTCTAATAGCCTTTATAAATTTTGACCATATGGTTTTTTTAAAAGTTTTATTAATACTTCTTTCAACTTCTTGTGCTCGATTCATTTTTTTCCTCAATTCTTTTAATTATTGATTGACGATACTAACAAAAGCGGCTTGAAACTGATTCAGTTCTTCTTTTGTCGTCATATGACTCAGACTAATTCTTAATGTTGATCTAGCTCCTTTTTTATCTTTTGTTAATGCAAAAACTGCTCTTGATGGTGCAAAAGGAGAACTGCATGCTGACTTAGTTGAAACATATATATTTTGTTCCGCTAACTTAGTTTTTACCATCTCTGCTTTAATACCTTTTAACGTAATGTTCAATATGAAAGGCACGGACATTTTAGTAGAATTTAATCGGACAACATCAAACTGACTAAAAAAACTTCTTAACTGTTCATTGAGTTGTCTTACATATTCATAATTTTCTTTAAGATTTTCATTCATTTTTTGAAGGGCAAATGCTAATGAATCAATTAGTCCTAATGATGGCGTACCACTTCGAAAAGGAGATATACTTAGACCTCCATGATGCAATGGTTCTATGATGACTTGCTCTTTTAATACTAAGCAAGCACTTCCATTCAATCCATATATTTTATGTCCAGCAAAAGTATAACTATCTACATATTTTAAAGATTGAAATATCTTACCTACTGCTTGAGTACCATCTACGTGAAACAACGCAGATGAGTGTTCTTTAATCAGACGACCAATACCTTCAATATCTTGTAGAATGCCCATTTCACTATCTACTTGACATAGAGCAACAAACAATGTATCTTCTCGCAATAGTTCTTTTAGGTGGCGTCTATCTATTTGACCATGTTGATCAATATCAACATATTCAATCTCATATCCTTCTTTTTCTAACTGTCCAATAGGACCTAAAACCGAAGAATGCTCTAAAAAGCTAGTAATTACATGCTTTCTCCTGGTACCATGTTCTTTTGCGATCCCTTTTATTGCTAGATTATTGGATTCAGTACCAGAAGACGTAAAAATTAATTCCTGTGGTTGTACGTGTAAACATTTTGCTATTTGGTCTTTCCCTTGATTTAATTTTTTTTTGGCTTCTTCTGCCAAAGCGTTATTCGAAATGGGATTCATTGGATATGTTTTTTCACAATTTATAAATCTCTGAATTACCGCTTCACTCACAGGTGTGTTTGCCGCATAATCTAGGTATATCATATTATATTCCTTTCTATCCTCTACTTAAGCACTCCTCATTATACATGAACTTTATCCATTGCTCAACTATAGCTTTCCCATTTCTTAAGTATTAAATTTCTCTCTTAAACCCCTTGCTATTAATACCAAGCGTCAGCAGGAGTGACAGAACCTACTGAAACATTCTCATAAGATTATGCATATATTATAGTAGAGTAACACAAAGCGTAAAATGTGAATCTATGCTATTCTTTAACATTCTACTAATTATTAGAATAGTATATATAGACAGTAAGATAGCTAATTAGATGTTTTTAGGCTATTAAAATCTTATATATCCTAGAGTTTTCAAAAAAATAAGGAAGGGAGAAATTTAATTATTATGACAGGTTATATAACAAATGGTTCTGACTGCAAAAAAGACTGTAATAAAAACATTGAAAAAAAGATAGCTGAACCTAAAGAAATAATATTAGAATGTGGTGAATCCATTGAATCGGCAGATTTTGCAATAACCTCTAGAATTCAACAAACATTTACTTTGGCTAGGGTTTTTGTTGATAGCAGTCGCTTATGCAGACCCCAAGTTAAAATTGAATTTTCTACTCTAGTTACATTTTCGTCTCGGACTTCTGTAGACCCAGTTAATATTAAAATGACATTTGCATTAAAAAGACAGTGCGATGATGGTGTAGAGATGACTATACGTGAATGGGATTATACGAATAGCTTTGATATTGAGAACTTTACTTTCAGCACAAGATCTGTTAGTGAGCCATTTACTATTTCATTCTGCGAACCCCTACAGTGCCCAGGTTGCTGCCAGTATTCTGTTGAGGTAACAGCAAATCCATCAACTGATTTTGTAAATATTATGTCAGCAGCTGTCAATCCAGATAATGATGCTAGTATGAGTGCATTTGCTAAAGGTATATGCTGCGATTAATCTCTTGAGTAAAGCTTATATGACTCTATACAGTATATGGGCTTAAAAATATTGAAAGGAGAATGTTTATCATTATGAGTAGTAAAATGAAAGCACGTAACTGTTGTAAAGAACACCAAGATAATAGTCATAACTGTTGTACCAAGATGACGGATTCTGAACCTAAAAAGATACTATTAGAGTGTGGGCAAAATCTTGAATCTGCTAGGTTTGACTTGTCAAGTACAGTCGAACAGACATTTACTTTAGGTCGTGTAATAATTGATACCAGCTGTCTAAACAAACCAGAAGTTAAGATAGAATTTTCTAGTATTGTTTTTTTTCAGACAAGTCCCGGTAATTCAACTGGTACAACCATTGAACTAACATTTAGATTGAAAAGAAGCTGCGATAATGGAGAAATAGAAACAGTGCTTACAAGGGTATATAAAAAAGCGACTCAAATATCGGATAACATTGTTGAAGAAATAATTAGTAGTGAACCCTTTACTGTTTCTTTCTGTGAACGCCTAGTTTGTTCTGGATGTTGTGAGTATATAGTAGAGGTATCTGGAAACCCAGTTAATTTTGCAAACCTTGGAACAGCAGAGGTAAACAATCTTAGCCTAGGAGCTTTTGCTCAAGGAGTAAACGGTCACTAATTAGTGCTTTGAAATATATTGATTTGAAGATCACAAATTTTTAATAAGGAGGAAAATAATTTTATGACAGATAAGTTTCATAAAAAAGGATGTAGCTGCCGTAACGACACAAAGCATCCAAATCCTAAAAAGATAATATTTGAATGTGATAGCGATCCTAAAGAAGCTGTATTTGAAATATTAGAACCAGTAGCAGTAGTTATTACAGATCCTACTGAAATCCCGGAAAGTCAAAGAATCGTTGAGAACTTCCCCCTAACAAATGTTCTAATTGATGCTAGACGATTAGTTAGACCCATCGTCTTTATCGAATTTTCAAGCCAAATCTTTTTCAACGTGCAAACAGAGCCTTCATCTTCGTTACCTCAAGCGGCAGGTTTGTTTAGAATTAGGTTGAAATTTATATTGACTAGAAAGTGTGACAATGGACCTGAAGAAACAATACGCACATGGGAGTACGAAAAGAGTTTTACATTACTTGATGCAATATCAAATATTATAGATGAAAGAACTATTTCAGTACCCTTTTCTGTTGTTCACTGCGAATCCTTAATACGCTGCGATTGTGATTGCTGTGAATATGCAGTAACCGTTACTGCTACTTCAACCTCTGAACCTATTTTTGAACAAGTAGGTCAAGATGAATTTAACATTTTTACTACCTCAGATTTTATAAACGTTGAAGAAGCAAGGGTTACAAAAGCCAGTATGAGCGGATTTGCTCTACAAGAATGCACCGATTGTTGTACTGTAAAAAAATGCTAACAATTAAAAATGGTTTT
>JMSU01000099.1_pt1 | contig 48433 bp, 48 predicted proteins | sample 179011 | NCBI WGS metagenome assembly JMSU01 (sample SAMN02769580, study PRJNA246767) | bioreactor metagenome | isolation source: Culture-1 Bioreactor ArsB derived from microbial biomass from the upper 2 cm... | place: Germany: Bremen | collected day 87 after inoculation
TTTTTCTAATAGCCGTCATAATTTTCTTGTCATTTTTACCACCACTTGATGGCATTTCAATATCCGTACCGGCAATTAATCCTTTGACCCGATCATTAATAGCTCCCCAGTCCGTGATTATAATACCTTCAAACCCCCATTCATCTCTTAATATGTCTTTTAGAAGGTATTGGCTCTCACAAACGTATTCGCCATTGACTAAATTATAAGAACTTAAAACTGACCAAGGATCCGACGTTTTCACTACCTTTTCAAAAGCTGGTAAGTATATTTCTCGAAGGGTACGTTCATCAATGATTGTATCTAATGTCATTCTGTTTTTCTCTTGATTGTTTGCTACGAAGTGTCTTAGACATGCACCAACATGGTTGCTCTGAATTCCTTGAACAAATGCAGATGCCAATTCTCCAGTAAGATATGGGTCTTCCGAATAGTATTCATAATTACGGCCGCACAGAGGTGATCTTTTTATATTTACACCTGGACCTAACAAAACTGATACATGTTCAGTTTGACATTCTCTACCTATGTAGTCTCCCATAAGATAGAGCAGCTCTTTATCAAAGCTACATGCGACTGTACTTGCAGTTGGGTAACATGTGGACTTAATTGATTCTCTAATGCCAAATGGGTCAAGTAAATCAACTTGTCTTCTTAAACCATGTGAACCGTCACTCATTATAATTGATGGTATCCCTAACCGATCAATATCTTGTGTCGCCCAAAAATTTTTCCCTGAACATAAGCTAGCCTTTTCATCAAGTGTCATAGCTTGCATCAGCTTTTCAATATTGCTACTTACACTGTTTTTTTCCATACCCTAATCCCTCCACTATGCAGGTTTAAGTGTAGTCAAATATTGATTAGCTTCTGTCCATGTTTCTCTATTCTGTTTTATAAGTTTATCATATTTAATTATTGATGTAAAGACGGGCACCAACACGGAATGCTAGTAATTTCATCACGTTAAGATAACATTATAGATAGAAAGTATCTTTATATACTTAAAAAAAGTTGTCGTATCTAACCATATTATAGTCGATGCGACAACTTTATTATTTACGAACAGAAATACATTAACTCGTGTAATTCTCTAGTAATTGAATGAGTTCTAACTCACCTTTGACTTTAATGCCATCACGAAGCTTTTTCATCACTTCTTCGTCTAATCCCGTCATAGGTGCGTCAATGACTTTTCTCAAATATTTTTCCAATAAGTTATTTAACTGTTCTTGCTTTAACCCCTCACGATAAGCTTCATCCTTCATATAGTCGTAGAAGATACCCATCATACCATTGTATTCACGAAGAATATACTCCCCGCTCTCGTTTAACTTATAGAGGTTGTGTAGCTTCTTAAGTCTATCTATGAGTTCTTCTTCACCATATACAATAACGCCTTCTTTTAATTTTTCTTGTTCTTCCCATGCCAAACCATTAACAGGTATATCTATCGTATCTCGTAAATAATCATCCAGCTTAATGTCTTCACCATCATCTCGATAATCATTAAACACACCTATGCTCTTATTATGGGTGCGTATAATATAATACTTATTGGAATGCCCATCAATCATCCGTCTCAAAATAACCTTCTCTGATGAAAAAGCCATAAGTTGGAATTCTGGATAGAACTCTTCCACTTGTTCCCTTGTTAGATTTAACATATAGTATGGTGGTTCCATATCTTTTTCAATTTCTAGTTTGTCATCTTCCAAATAATAATTTTGATATTCTATACGGGTAGACGACATAATTTTGGGTTCGTCTATAGTATCTGCTGATACCACATCATCATTATTCTTGCTGCTAGCTATAGGTTCAATTCCTGTAATCTCTGGTTGATTTGTTTCTTCTAATTGATTTATATCTTGCTCTTTTTCCTGAGCCGTGTTATCTTTTTCTACTTGACCATCAACTTTATTGATTAACTTGTCAGCCACAACATTATCTTTTGGAACAGTATCGCCTTGTGTGGTGTAATCTACTTTATTATCCTTTTGCTTATCCGTTACTTTGTCCAATTTCATGTTTCTAATAAGCAATTGGGATATAACGATACCCGCTACGAGTAAAAAACAAATGCTTAAGATAGCTAATTTATTCCTATTTCTAGCTTGATATCTACTTCTCATCAAAATCACTCCTTACGAGTAGTTTTGGTATAAGTATTTACCAATGAATAAATTTTTATACACACTTAAACATTTTTATTGTATTTCTCATATTTTGCGTCATGACTTTGCTTGCTTGCAAGGACAAAGTCACAGCAAGGGTGGGAAAATTCTTTTCACAATTATTTACTGCATTAATCGTACTTTTGTTAAAAGTGTTACTAGTTTATCACCTTTTGGCATAGCTTGTAATTCTGTTTTATTAACACCTTTCAACTTGATAAGAGCCACTAAATAAGTTGATGCACCTATAAGTATAGCTGTTAGGGTAGCAAGTGTATTACTTCCTGAAACAAATAAAACAGCTGTATAAGCAATATGACATAGGCCACCCATTATGAGGGCTGATATAGCAGGTATAACATACGTTTTCTTAATATCAAATTGTATATGGGTATATTTCTTAATAGCTGACATATTAAAATATGCCGATGAAAAGGCAAATATAATATTAGTAATGACAGCTCCATACAAATTAGTATCAAAAGCATAAAGTAATATACCATTAAAAATCATCTTGATAACAAGCGATTTTAGAGAGCTAATAACTGGCACCTTCAACCGATCAATACCTTGCAAAACACCAATGGATATAGTAGATAAGGCAAAAAATACAACTGAGATAGATCCTATCTGTAATAATTGTACACTTAACTCTAAATTAGTATTGTTAAATAACATCCTAATGATTGGATTAGCCAAAACAAAAATCCCTACACATGCAGGAATAGCTATAAACATGGTAAAGCGAATAGCTAAGTTAATTTTCTTAACAAGTTGCTGGCGATCCTTTAAAACCAAGGAAGTCGTTATACTCGGAATAGTTGCAGCTGCCAATGCTGATGCAATGGATATTGGTAATGTAATAATAATTTTGTACTTACCTGACAGTACACCATACATTGTATCCGCTGCTTTTTGAGTGTATTCATGAAAGCGAAATGCATCATTAATCATGATCATATCTAAGAAATTTGTTAAATGAAAAGTAGCTGACCCAATAACAATAGGAACTGCAGTCATTAAAATAAGTTTACTTATATTCATATAGGAAACATCAAGATTAATATGTTTGTCTTTTCGCACACGTTTCAAAAATACTTTTCGTGAAAGCACATAAATAGCTACGAGGGTTAATAAGCCAGCAAAAGCACCTATACCAGTACCTAGAGTACCACCTGCTGCTCCATGTTCAATACCCTCCTTAATAAGAATACTTGCCATAACAATACTAAATATTGCATTAAATAATTGCTCAATAACTTGGGATATAGCTGTTGGTATCATGGTATTCATACCTTGGAAATATCCTCTTAAAACGGCCATAAATGAAAATATGAGTAATGTTGGTGATAAGGCTCTAATTGCATAAACTGAATTTTCACTATAGACTAATTTTGCCAAAAACTCTGCACCAAAGTACATGAATCCAGATGAAATTACACCAATTATACATGCGATAACCATCGATGATATAAATACTTTATGAGCTTCTTTATATTTTTTAACAGCCATTCTAGCTGAAATAATTTTTGCAACAGCTGATGGTAAACCATAAGATGATATAATCAAGGCAAATGAATAGATTTCAAATGCTTTACCATAATAGCCCTGGCCCTCATCCCCTATTATATTTAATAAAGGTATCCGATAAGCAAACCCCATTAACCTAACAATGATACCTGCAAGAGCTAGTATAGCCCCTTGTACTGCCAAATTACTTCCACGCTTTTTCTTACTTTGCGTTACATTATCCATCTTTACACCTCAAAATGTGTTATGTATCTATTTATACATAATCCCTAATCTATATTTATTGTACTTAGCTACCTATCCCCCAATAATTCTGCTGTTAGCTAATACAACTTTCTCTATCTTTATTCAATAAAAGTCTATTCTATTTTATACTATAATTTAACATTTTTCAAATTAACTTTACATAAGATTTCATGATATATGTCAAAATAATAGAAACATCATCTCATTATAGGTTTCATCCAATAAAATATATACTTCCCTATACCACAACAAAAGCTACTAAATATCTTCAAGATTAATGGTTATTCCACCAAAGTAAGAATGACTAAATTTACTACAAGATATCGTTATCCAAAGAACGTTGACAACTATATTGTAGTAAAAGTCATACTAAACTACTTTTTGTGGATTAACCATTATATATTCTTGACTAATTTAGTAGCTTTTATATCTAATCCTATTATAATTACTTAAGAACGGCTTAGATATTACTTCATATTCTGTTTACAAAACATCCTTGTTTTAGGAACTCTTGCAAATAGGTTATATGAAGTTATATCAACGTTTCCTTAACGGTCAAGTAAATCTCCCTTTGTAAAACTTAAAGGCAATAAATCTTCTATGGAATATTCCTTTGTCTCTCCAGCATGGTTAGCAAGAATAATCTTCCCTTTTGGCATTAATTCTGCCAACACTTGTCGACAAATACCACAAGGAGGTGTGAAATCATCCGCTGAACTCACAACTGCTATGGCTTCAAAATCACGGTCACCTTCTGAAATAGCCTTAAATAAAGCTGTTCTTTCTGCACAATTTGTAGCACCATAGGAAGCATTTTCAACATTACATCCTGTATATACCTTGCCACCCTTTGTTACGACAGCAGCTCCTACTTGAAAGTTAGAATACGGTACATAAGCAAATTCCTTAGCTTTCATAGCCTCTTTAACGAGTTCACTATTTTTCATTCCTATCAAATCCTTTCATCATATCTCCTTTGAGATATGGGTCATTCATTAATATCTAGAAACTTACTGTACTCTATTTTTATTATTTTGTAAAGGACAGTTTACCTTTTCTATTAGATGGAAATACTGAAACCCATGTTTTACCTTTGTTTAACTTTATTTCCTCGCCACTTTCATTATAATATAGTGTTGGATCATAATGAGATTTTTTTTCCCAAGTAATTTTTACTACTTTTCCGTTAGTTATGTAATAACCATCACCAGTTGTAATAAGTTTCATATCCATACATCCATAACGGTCGCCTTTTATGGTCCATATATTCGCTAATTGTATAACAATATTTTTGAATTTTAGTTGTTCACCTGTTTCTCGATCAATATGTTCTTTGCCAAACTGAAATCTGTAATAAAGCTTATCATCGCTATTGTATTCAAACCAAGGCTTAACCTTGTACTGAGAATAATCTAAATCAATATAGGTAGCTTCTTCCCCAGCAGCTAATTCTACTTCTTCATCAGCAAACTTGAATTTTGCTACAAAATCTTCTTTACTCTCTTTTCTATAACCAACAGTATCCCAGGTTTTCATTAACCGATCAAAACTTGTATATGTACTATGAGGACGTTTTCTCGACTTATCTTGGAATGTCATCATGGCATCTAAGCCAGACAAACCATCAATGTTAGGTGAATTCCATTCACTGAACTTTGCTTTTGCATAAGTACTTTTGCCATAGTGATTATAGATAGCATCGTGATCAAAAGCGAAATCTAAATAATAGTGGCGTGCACTTCTAACTGGACCAATCTTCTCAGCATCGAAATCTCTAAAGATGGCAAATAAGCGGGTAATACCACCTTCTACAATAGTCTCATAAATAATATCTGCTTGCGCGATACCACTCTGAGGCATGGCTAAACTATGATTATTAATCATAATACCTGTAGGGCGACGATTAGCTGCTTCTTCGCTAATCCATAGACCAGTTAAGGAATTAATCTGTTCACCCTCATGGGTATTTGCAATTACTGCCTCTTCTTCTATCTCTTTTTCAGTAGGTGTATCTGTGACTATGATATCATCTACTTCTTCTTCAGCTTCATTATCTTTATCACCAGTTTCAACTCCAGGGTCTTCCGTATTGGCTGGCGCTTTGTCTTTTTTACATCCAGTTATGGTAATCATCGTTAGTAGGACAACCACTAAAATTGTTTTGAGCATTACTTGATGTCTCGCTTTATTCATTTCATTATCTATCCCTTCGTCATTTGTTTATCTTCTAATTCATAATACATTCCTCTTAATGATTGTATCTATAAGTTAGATGAAGATTAGGTCTTGTAAATTGTTATATTCTACATATGGTTTTACTTTTGACACTTTTACCGCATATATAACTGAGCAATTCTTGGTAAAAATATAATACAACCAATTATAACTGCCCCCATAGCAGCAATCAAAGTAGCTCCTGCCGCAATGTCTTTTGCATATTTGGCTAATTCACTGTATCGATTACCACATGCTAAATCTACAGTATATTCAATAGCCGTATTCAGAAGCTCAGTAATGATAACAATCATAACAGTGATAATAAGTACCAAATATTCTTGTTGACTTAACTTAAAATACCAAGCCAATAGCATAACAATAGCCATAGCTAATACATGCAATTTAAAATTTCTTTCTGTTTTAAATGCTTGAAAAATCCCACGGAAAGCACATCTAAAACTGTCTGTTAAGTGCCTATTTTTCATCGTTTAAGACCTACTTTGTTTAATATTTGCTCTTGTTTTTGGTTCATGATGTTCTCTTCTTCTATCATCATATGATCATACCCCATAAGATGCAACATGCTATGAGCTGTCAAGAAGCCTATTTCCCTTTCTAGGGAATGTCCAAACTGGTCTGCCTGTTCGATAACCTTATCCATAGATATCATAATATCACCTAACATGAACTCCCCTGTGTCAAGATCAAAATACTCATCCGATTCCTCGTCAACTTCTTCAAAGTTGCCAGGTTGTTCAAATTGGACCATAGGAAAAGATAATACATCTGTTGGTTTATCCATATTTCTAAACTCTTGATTAATCGTTTGAATGCCTTTGTTATCTGTTATGGTAACGCTAATTTCTGTTTCATAAGGACATCCTTCTTGATTAAGTGATGCCTCAATAACCTCAGCAATTAAGGTTTCATAATCCTTCTTAAAGGTTTGTCCAATCTCATTATTGATGATTATCGACAATGGTGTCGCCTCCTACTTTGTTGTCTGGATATTTAACGCGTTCATGGTACAGTCCATTATACACCTTCATGAAGGAATTGCCAATAATAGGTATCTCTTTAAATTTCAAATTACATTCATTTAATTGACCTTCTTCAAATTTATTATTTATAATCTCATGGATGCATTTTTCAATATTGGTTAGATGACGATCTGTCTCTGGAAGAGCTCTAACATAGGCCTCCACACAATCAGCTAGCATAATAATGGCAGCTTCATTGGTCTGGGGCTTAGGTCCATCATATTTAAAAGCTTCTTCATCCACAGTACCATCATTATTATTAAGAGCTTTGTGATAAAAATACTTAACCACTGTATCACCTTGATGTTCCTTGATTATATGCCGAACTGCTTTTGGAAGATGATGGTCTGTAGCTAATTTCACACCATACTCCACATGGCTAATAATTATTTTAGCGCTGTTTTCTGGATCCAGTTCTTCATGTGGGTTATATCCATCTTGATTTTCTGCAAAATACATAGGGTCTTTTAATTTACCTATATCATGATAGATAGCACCTGTTCTAGCTAATAATGCATTAGCACCAATATCATTGGCTGCTGTTTGTGCTAAGTTGGAAACCATTTGACTATGATGATATGTACCGGGTGCTTCTAATAATAATCTTTGAATGAGCTTTTGGTCAGAATTGGTAAGTTCTAATAACTTAAGGGGTGTTGCTACATCAAATAAAGTTTCAAATAATGGTAAGCTTCCTATTGTAATAATAACCGAAAATACGGAGTTTAAAACACTATATAATACATCTGTCACTTGCAAATGTGATAAGTCGCCAAATCGATATAAGTGAATCAGTAGAATCAATACAATATTCATACCTACAAGATAACCAGATACGAATACAATCATATTCCTTTTTTTCGCTTGTGTAATAATCATACAAGCTAAGGTTCCTGAAACAATGAAAAACATTAAAAATAACAAATCGCTACCACTTACCAATTGAGCTAATAGTGTTAAGATTAAATTCGTCATAATACCAAGGCGGTTATCAATCATTATTGCTATTAGCATACCTGCAATAGGTATTGGAATTAATAAATAATGTAAGCTACTCATTGCTACTGTGGTAATCATAAGCAATATATAAATGCTTATAAATAACACTAACTTGTTCCTTTGCTTTAAAAGTTCTTTATGGAAAAGATAAATATATAGATATAATAATCCTAAAAGTAACACACCGAAACAAGCTACTGGAATCTGATAGACGATGGATTTGCCTCTTAAAGCAATTATGAGTGTTCCAATTGTTACGATAATTGTAAGGATTGCTAATACCCATGTTAACATACTTATTTGGATTCTACTGTTTTCTTTTGTCGACACTTAAGTCCCCTCCTAATTATCTTTTGTTTTTCTTATTTTCATAATGTTCGTAGGCGTTAATGATTTTCATGACTAATGGATGCCTCACCACATCATTACTTGTTAAGTTAGCAATACCAATGTCTTTGATGTTTTTAAGAACTCTAGAAGCTACCTCTAAACCAGATTGATGTCCAGAAGGTAAGTCTTTCTGGGTTACATCACCAGTGATCACAGCTTTAGAGTTAAACCCAATTCTAGTAAGGAACATTTTCATCTGAGCTGGTGTGGTATTTTGTGCTTCATCAAGAACAATAAAACAGTTATCCAAGGTTCTTCCACGCATATAGGCTAACGGTGCTACCTCAATAAGACCTTTTTCCATGTTTTTAAGAAATGATTCAGCTCCCATAATTTCATAAAGAGCATCGTATAATGGTCTTAGATATGGATCAATTTTACTTTGCAAGTCACCTGGTAAAAAGCCTAATTTTTCTCCAGCTTCTATAGCAGGTCTCGTGAGTATAATACGATTAACTTCATTATTCTTAAAAGCCGTGATTGCTTTGGCCATAGCTAGATAGGTTTTTCCAGTTCCTGCTGGTCCTATACCAAAAACAATCATTTTATCTCGCATTAAATCAATGTACTTTTTCTGACCTAGTGTTTTAGGTCTAATTTGTTTTCCGTTTGGCGTAACGCAAACTAAATCATTATTTAATTGACTGATTTTCTCTTCTTTTTTCGTTTTACCTAAGGATAGCGTGTAATTCACATTTTGCTCTGTCACTTCGATACCCTTATTTGCTGTATCAATGAGTTGCTTGAGCACACGAGTTGCTGTGTCTACATTGTGATTTTCTCCTACTATCTTCACTTCATTGTCTCGATTAACAATCTGCACATCTAATTTATCTTCAATGATTTTCACATTCTGATCATATTGTCCAAATACACTAACAATAATATCATGTGGAATCTGGATTATCTTCTCTAAAATATTCTTCATACTGTTGCCTCCGTTTATTTTCTTCAAAGTATTTTTTCTCGCCAATTTTTTCGATAAGTACAATGATACCATCTGCTACGACTTTATGAGTTAATGTATCGATCTTAATATCTTGACTCATGATTTGTTTATCAGAATCTGTTAACTCTTCTATAAAGCGGTTGATGTTACCTTGGATTATGTTCAATGCTTCATCTTCTGTGTACGTTTTTTCAATGACATTGTATTCCTTATAGGAAGCTGTATCAAAACGAACAGGCAAATAAAAGTTATCAAACAAACAAACTTCTTTGCTCGTATATATTTTATCATAATCTCTATATTTAATTCTAGGCTTAAATACATTTATTTTATAATTTAATATATTTATTGATAAATCTTTCTTTCTTTTGTTTGTATATACCTTCTCTAGATACTTAAGGTCTAATTCATCATGATACTCATAAACGGATTTAATAAGAATATCCGCATCAGCATGTGCAAACTCTATAGCTTTGATCTCATCTAGTTCTTTAATCTCTAAAGTACCGGATACAAGCACATCCCCTTTTTCTACTACATCTCCTTTAACCACATTAGGCGTACCTGTGCGTGTTATAATGGACATGACAATACCTTTTTTATCTGCTACAATATCGCAAGGTTTACCCAAGTCTTCTATAGGAATGTTAAATCGACCCTCTTCGATACGAACCACTAACCTTGTCCCTTTCATCTCACAAGTTACCCAATTCATATAACCATATTCTTTTAACAGCATTTTCTCAAGTTCGCTGCAGCTAACATCTTTTTTCCACATACCAACATAGTGGGTCTGTTCTTTTAGAAAACGTGTTAATTGAATATCCGTATACATGGTGTTGCCTTCAAAATCAATTTTCCATATAAAAAGCGATAAGAAAAAGACTATTGCCATACAAATGATAATGCCCAATAGGAATATCCTTCTCTTTCTAAAAATAAGAAATTGAAAGGGCAAACCTATTTTCTTGGTTATTCTCACCTTACACCCTGTTTTCTTAACCAGTGGTCGAATGGTCATAAAACCTTTGGAGCTCATACATAGATTAAATCCATTATTGGCATGGGTTACATTCCATACATATATCCCCTTATTAGCACACAGGTTTATAAATCGTTCAGGTGAAAAGCCACTTACATTTATAATAACATAGCCCCTCATATATTTCCATAATTCAAGAAGCAAATGTCACCCTTCTTCCATTATATTATTGTCGTTAAACTCTTAACTTATATTAGATTCTCTAATTTTATATGTTGAATGTGTCCTGTTACCTTAATCTCGTCATCTGTTAAATATGTAATTAAAAATTTATTACCCTCAAGTTCCACAAAACCGTGTTTGGTTTTTATCTTCAGTTTATGTTCATCATATTCTACTATACCTTTATAATTTTCTACCATCATTTCTCTTTTTCCAGTGAGCGTTATAATGGATTCACCAAGAGCTACATCTCTTGGCACTTCTAATATTTCTGCAAGATGAAATTTCTTATCGTTTATTTTCTCTTTTTTGAGTTGTTGTTTTTTCTTTTTTCTATTAATCGCTAACCATTCCTCTCGCCAGATCCTAAGCTCATTAAAACCTTATTCTCCTCCTTTATACATAAATATGACATATTGATATCTATTATTCTTCCTATATGCTGTTGGTATATAAAAAGGCATTAAAAAAAGCGACTACGTCGCTTAAAGTTTCAGGCAAGAAAAGAGGCTACGCCTCGTCTTCCCTAGGAAGTTTTAGTCGTTAGGAAAATTTCCTTAACGCATATGCTAAATTGAGAACTTTCTATTAGAAAAAGCTGTTGATAAATCAACAGCTTTATTTTAAGATATTCCTAATCAATTCACTTACCTTTTTATTATCTGCTCGTCCTTGAACCTTTGGAATAATTGTTGACATTACTTTACCCATATCTTTCATAGATTCAGCACCAACATATTCAATCGCTTCTTGAACGATTCCAGCTAATTCTTCATCTGATAATTGTTCAGGTAAATAAGCCATAAGAACTTCAATTTCTTTTTTCAAGTCCTCTACCATGTCCATTCGTCCACTTTTCTCAAACTCAGGAAGACTAGATTTTCTTTTCTTCACTTGACTTGCAATGATTTGAATAACAGCATCTTCTGTTAATTCTATCTGCTTGTCCTTTTCTTCTTGAAGAATAGCTGAACGAACTAATTGAATGGTGTTTTTACGTAAAGCATCCTTTTCTTTCATTGCAGTTTTCATATCCTGCAACAATTGAATTTTTAATGCCATAAATCATCATCCTCAATTAGAATTTGCGTTTTCTCGCAGCTTCTGATTTCTTTTTACGTTTTACACTTGGTTTTTCATAATGTTCTCTTTTACGAATTTCTTGCATAATCCCCGCTTTTGCACAGCTTCTCTTGAATCTTCTGAGCGCGCTATCTAGGGTTTCATTATCTTTAATAACAATGTTTGACATAGCCAACTCCTACCTCCCTCCAGTTGTAATTTGTGCCTACCACAACTCTTGGGGTGTTAATTATCTAGCACTATATTTGATTATAACATATTCTAGCGATACGTCAATATTTTTTTGATGAAGTGAGCAATTTTTTTCGTTTTAGGCACCATAAAAAAATAAACCAGTCCATTTACGAAATAATTTTGATTAGTTTCTAGGCATCTGATTGCGCATATTGTACGTATGTAAGCAACTAGATAACGACGGTAATATTTAAAAGGACGATTAAAATGGCTCGTATAATTTTTTTATAGTGCTCTATTTGGCTAATCGAATCTAATACTGTATCTATAATCTTCATAGTCACTTGTCGTATAACTTAGTAGATGTTTATACGCATAATCTTTTGTGAATGTCAGCCGCCCAAGACTATAATCACCTAATTCAATATCAAATGCTGATGTATGATCAAGCACCTCATCTACGGGCAGTATAATAAGTTTTTCTGGGTCTCTGAAGGTACATGTAGGCATAAACGAGATACCTGTAAACTGAGGCTTGTGATTGTCAATTTTCCGAAATTTAAAATCCAATATGACGCCGATATCTGTTTGCGAAGGATATTCTCTGGTATAGCGCTGAGAAGATATAAAATTACCAAGTGAATAAATCACTAACCCCTTACGGGTACTACCATCATCGTTTTTAATATCTCTTATTTCAAAAGGTTGCAACACATGTGGGTGGCTACCTAATATAATATCTGCACCTGCTTCAAAAAGTCTATCTGCCATCTTCTTTTGGTGCACATTAGGGTAGTCAAAATATTCATTACCAAAATGGACAGACACAACTACAAAATCCGTTTCTGATAGTCTAGCTTCTCTCACTCTATCTAACATAGCTTGTATCTTGACTTCACTATACATATCCAACGTGTTAATTAAATAGGGCTGATCTATGGGTACTTCAAAACCATTCGTGCCATATGTGTAAGATAAAAATGCAAAATCAATCCCATTAATTGTTTTTCGAAACAACCCATCTGCTTCTTCCTTACTACGATACGTACCCACATGATCGATACCTTGTTCATCTAAATAATCCAGTGTCTTAAGGGCACCTTCTGGATGACTATCCAAAGCATGATTATTAGCTGTTGAAACCATGTCAAATCCAGCGTCTTTCAAATTCTTAGCTAATATTTCAGGTGTATTAAAACAAGGAAATCCGACGTATCCTTTATAAGCATTCTCAGCTATTAAAACACGTCCATTATTTCTTCCAGCCAGGGTTGTTTCCAGATTACCAATAACATAGTCTGAACGTTGTAGGTATTTTTCTACATACTGAAATGTATCCGTAAAGTCAAAGCTATCTGTTGTTTCGTTATATCCACGCCACAATTGCCATTTGTGAAAAATAATATCTCCTACCGCTGAAATGGTTACTTCCTTAATATCGTGATTGACTAACGCTTCGTCTTGCTTCACAATACTTTGTGGTTGCTGATTGAATGTTTCTACATGATTATGATCAGGATAAACAGCATTGAACTGTTTTCCACAACCTGTACATACCCCCATCATCACAAGTATCATTATCCATAGCTTTTTTATCATCTTTATCCCTTCATTCCGTATTACATAAGTTTTATGAAAATAGCCTAGTATACATCATCTATCATACTAGGCTATCATTATTTCTTATAAATCCCATTTATTTATTAAGTTGATCTTTTAATACTTCTTTTGCTTTTTGTAATGCTTCATCAATTTTATCTGGATTCTTACCACCAGCTTGTGCCATATTAGGACGACCTCCGCCGCCTCCACCTACTACACTAGCTACTTCTCGAATCAGATTACCTGCGTGAGCACCTTCTTTAATAGCATGATCTGTTGCCATAGTCATTAAATTAACTTTTCCGCCATTAGCTGTCATGAGTAAAATAACACCTTCGCCTAACTTCTGTTTTAAGCTATCGCCAAGATTTCTTAGACCATTCATATCCACATCAGTTATTTTTGCACCTAAGAATTTCACTCCAGCTATATCTATAACTTGATTTAACAGGTCATCTGCTGCACCTTTCGATAACTTAGCTTTTAATTGCTCATTTTCTTGTTTAGCTTTCTTATTATCTGCTAATAATTGCTCAGCACGCTTAACTAACATGGTAGGTTCAGCTTTTAATAATTGAGCAAGTTCTTTTATTAAGCCTTCTAGTTCTTTATAATACGCAATTGCTTGATCAGATGTTAATGCTTCTATTCTTCTGACTCCTGCAGCTACTCCTGTTTCTGATATAATCTTGAATGTTCCAGCTTCTGATGTATTAGATAGATGTGTACCTCCACATAACTCAACACTATAGTCGCCCATGTTAACAACTCTTACTTTCGAACCATATTTCTCACCAAATAATGCCATAGCACCCATTTTCTTGGCTTCATCAATGGTCATTTCCTGGGTTGTTATCTCAAGACCTTCCATTATCTTAGCATTCACTTCGTCTTCTACTTGCTTTAATTCTTGTTCGGTCATACCTTGGAAATGCGTAAAGTCAAAACGTAATTTCTCATCCGTAACATGTGAACCTGCCTGCTCTACATGATTACCAAGAACATTTCTTAATGCTTTTTGTAATAAGTGTGTCGTACTATGGTTCTTGCCTGTAGCTCGACGCTGGCTATCATCTACTTCTAATGTAGCCTCTTGGGAAACTTCCAACTTACCATCAATAACCTGGCCTATATGACCAATTTTGTTACCTATCAATTTCACAACATCTTCTACCTTGAACTTACCTGTCTCAGTTACAATATATCCTGTATCAGCAGCTTGACCACCACTTGTAGCATAGAAAGGTGTCTCTGGTACGAAAATTGTACCTTTGTGACCTTTTTCTAATGTATCTACAATCTCATCTTCAGTAGTTAATATACGAATAGGTGATGTATGCGTTAACTTATCATAACCAACAAATACGGATGTCATACTTGGATCTAACTTATTATAGACAGTCTCAGCTGAACCCATGTAATTGCTCTCTGCACGAGCCTCTCTTGCTCGTGTTCTTTGCTTATCCATTTCATCATTGAATCCAGTTTCATCTACGGTTAGGTTCTTCTCTTCAAGAATCTCTTTTGTAAGATCAATTGGGAATCCATAGGTATCGTAGAGCTTAAATGCACGATCACCTGTTAATTCTTTCTTGCCTTCTGTCTGCATTTCTTCCATATAGACTTTCAAAATGCCAAGCCCCTGATCAATGGTCTCATTAAAACGATCTTCTTCAACTGTAATAATCTTAGTTATATAATCTTTCTTTTCTTGTAGTTCTGGGTACGCATCCTTAGACACTTCAATGACTGTTTCACATAATTGAGCTAAGAATTTGCCTTTCATTCCTAATAACTTACCATGTCTTGCAGCTCTTCTTAGAAGTCTTCTAAGTACGTATCCTCTACCTTCGTTAGATGGCAAAATACCATCAGATGTCATAAATGTTACTGAACGAATATGGTCTGTAATAAGACGTATTGAGATATCACTGGCTGGGTCTGCATTGTACGTAACCCCTGCCATGGTACAGACCTTTTGTAACAGTGCTTGAATCGTATCTACATCAAATATAGAGTCCACTTCTTGCATCATTAAGGCAAGTCTCTCAAGACCCATTCCTGTATCAATATTAGGGAAATCAAGAGGAAGGTATTCTCCATCTTCTGTTTTTTCAAATTGTGTGAATACAAGGTTCCAGAACTCCATATAACGATCACAGTCACAACCAACTTGACAATTTGGAGAATCACAACCGTATTCTTCACCTCTATCATAATGAATTTCTGAACATGGACCACATGGACCCGTTCCATGCTCCCAAAAATTATCTTCCTTACCTAATCGTACAATTCTTTCTTTTGGAAGACCAATGTCTTCATGCCAGATCTTTTCAGCTTCGTCATCATCAAAATAAACAGATACATAGAGGTGTTCCTCAGGTATTTCCAGTACTTTTGTTACGAATTCCCATCCCCATGCAATCGCTTCTTTCTTAAAATAATCACCAAATGAAAAGTTGCCAAGCATTTCAAAGAAAGTACCATGTCTTTGAGTCTTACCTACGTTTTCAATGTCACCCGTACGAATACACTTTTGACATGTTGTTACTCTTTTACTAGGTGGTATCTCTTGTCCTGTAAAATATGGTTTTAGTGGTGTCATTCCCGCATTAATTAACAACAAACTGTTGTCATTCTTAGGAACTAATGGAAAACTGTTCATTTTAAGATGCTCTTTACTCTCAAAGAATTCAAGATACATTTTTCTAAGCTCGTTTAATCCGTACTTCTTCATATCTATTCCTCCATTTTGTTTATACATAGTCAAGAAAATTGTTTTTCTATTATCAACACGAAAAGTAACCACGTTAATTTCAAGGATATAGAAGTAGAATCTTCTTATATTATAAAAAAAAACCCTCGTCATAGCGAGGTATATAATTCTCTTTTTAAAATTATAATGTTATGCACATATTTTGTCAATACATACCTACTATAATTTTCTAGTAGAGCTTTATTTCATAGTCTTCTTGTATTTATCTCTGAGTGAACTTCTTACTTCCTCAGATAAGCTGTGCCACCGTACATTCTGTATTGCACCTTCTAATGCATACAATTTGTTATAACAAGTATCCCCATCTACGTTTAGCCTAATGATAGCATCTATACTGCCTATTTCTCGCAAATCATCTGGCGTATTTATACCAACAGATTCTAGCTCCGATTCAAGTGTTTTACCTATGTTAGGTAAATTGGATAATTTCAATACTTTCATCTCCTTATCGTTCAAATTGTCATACACCATGTATTTCAGAGAATTGCATTATTACGGTCAATTGTGTTCAACATAACATGTTAAACACAACTGCATTAATTCTTTTTATGTAAAGTATTGAAATCCCTAATATTGCAATTCTCTCATTTTATATATTGAGTATAAAAGTCATATCTTATACAATTACTCATGTTTTATAAAATATGGGACGCCTATCTGCTATAGAACAAAATAGACAACAACGCCAATGATACCCATGACACCGTATGTTATAGGTTGTATAGCATTGTATTTTGAATCGTCTATTCTTTTTAAGACTGGCATTAATTTCTTCCTGAATCTAAAGGCCTTTTTGATGTTCATCCCACTAGAAATAGCTACTTTTGTACGACTATCTCCTACTGTTTTAGTCAGTTTAACTTTTGTCCCATCTTCTAATTTATAGATGCAAAAGTTATTGTTTTTTATGGGTTTTATCATCTTTAATTCCGAGCAGCCTTGCACCTTGTTACATACAGTTTCATAATCTTTCCATACATAGGATGCAATCCCACCTATTGCTAGAGGAAGAATAGTAAAAAGTGGTACGATGATAATGGCGCTAATTAGGATGATTGGCCATTGTTCCAATCCTCCATCAACAATAGGACGAATGACAATAGCTGACACAATGATATAAAGAGAAAAATCAAAGACTTCTACATTGTGCTTATTACGATGTACATAATAAGATAATACTGAGTTAATAATAAGTGCTACTCCAAAAACGAGTAATAAACTTTTCATGTTGTTTACCTCCTAAAATTTTATTGTGTATACCAGTCTCGAAACTGATCCATACATGAATCTTGTTTAACTTGACTATAACTTTCAAAATCTTCTTCAGTAAATTCTGCAAGGGTTTTATCGTAGCCATTTGGCATGAAAATATACCAAAGGTCTGACCATTTATCCTTATTATCTTTACCTCTAATAGATTCTGTAATATATCCAGGTGATTTACTTTGGAAGAATTCCATACGATCACCATCATAATAAGCCAAGCAAATCATAAATTCACAATAACGATCCTGTATGCCTACCATAAGCTTAAGGACACCTTCTATACCAATGGTATCAAGCATGTGATTCACATAGGCTTTTGGAAAACCATTAAGAGCACGTATGAAAAATCCTGCATCTAAGGATATACAAGGTTTTTTAACGATGTTATATGCTTGTATTACTTTTTGCTTGGCTATATTTTTAACATCATCATCTCTCGGTTCAATAAGTTCTGCATTGTAAGGAATCACTTTGATATTTTTTAGAACGCTTTGAGCTGATGCTATTTTACCTTTGTTACTCGTTACAAATATGATTTCTTTCATGTCTATCCTCCTCCACAATAACTCTCTTATCATAACATAATTCTTTTGTAACATCTACAAAAAAGCTATAACCTCATAGTTGGGATTATAGCCTTTGTATGCTTATGCAGATATTCCTGCTGCTATTTTTATTTTTGCTTGATGGTCATAATCCACTGCACCGTCTTTATGTCTTGTACTATTTGCAAAGTGAATATCAAAATGACCATTAAAATTGTTATTGTTTATTTTTTGGATACTATGAGGCATAAATGACATGGACCCAGCCAATCTCCGTCCATTCACTTCAACAATGACAGGTCTCGTTTTCCAAGAATAGCCTCCCCATATGCTTTTTGCTATAGCTGTATCACCAGCTGTTAGAGGTTCACAATCAGCATGGTTCGCACCAATGGTTCGTTTCACATTAAATGTCTTTCCTGTATAATAATCTCTCACTTTAGCAACTTTATTGATCGTAAAGACATATTGGGCTTCACTCCACCAATCTAAGTTTTCTCCATATTTATAGGATGATACCTGCTTAATTGGCACATTGTGAACGGGTACTTTTATAATCTGGCCAATACTCAATTGAGTGCTTTGACTAAAACCATTAACGCTTATAAGCTCTGACTGTGGAATACCATAATCAACGGATATTGACCATAGATTTTCCCCTGCTACAACTTTATGATTTGAATAATTAACGGATGGTTTTTGTGTTGTAGTAGTTGTTGTACTCGTACCTTTTAACACGAGTATCTGACCTGGGTAGATTGCATTATTCGTCAAACCACTTAAACTCTTAATCGTATTTACAGGTATTTTATAGCGGTTTGAAATCCCCCATAAAGTATCACCCTTAGATACCTTATATTTGTTAGGTACGTATGTTGACGATGTACCACTAACTTTTATATTTTGCCCAATATAGATCATACTTCCACTTAGATTATTAAGCTTTTTTAGTTGATCAATAGATGTGCCATATCTTTTTGCAATTTTCCATAAGCTGTCACCACTAATAACCTTATGCGTCGTACTGGCTGCACTGACATCCATGGTATTAACCAGTGGAATAGCCGTCAATAACATGGAACCCAGCATAATTTTACATAGTGTTACTTTCAGCTTTGGAAATCGTTTTTCAACAGCTTCTTTAATTGTATTATATAGATCCTTTTTTGTATCATTGTCAACTTGACTTAGCTCACGAGCAAACTCTGCTTCATGTTCATTTAGATAGATGACAAGGGTATAATTGCCATTTTCCTCTTCTACTAGACGGTGATAATTAATAAAGTCCATAAGCTCCTCCTTTCACTGATGTCCTATTTCTACATGTAGTATAAATATTCAATCTTAGGATTTGCATTATGGACTCAAATTATTGCAATATTTTAATTGTACTGTGGTCTACCCTTATTGAAACCATCCAAGACCAGATAAGAATATAAGTAAGATAATGATTGGCATCACGTATCTCAAAAGAAATACCCAAAAATTAACTAAAGGGAATCTTATAGTATGGTCATTGGTAACTTCATTAATAACATTTTTCTTCCCTAACTTCCATCCTACAAATAGACTAATGAGTAAACCGCCTAGAGGCAATAATACATTAGATGTCAGGTAACCGTAAAAATCAAAAATATTCATGTCGCCAATGGTTATGTCACTAAGCGTTCCATTGGATAAGGATGATAGGATGCACATAACAAATACGATAATACTTGTTAATATAACAGCCTTTTTTCTCGTCCATTTTTTTTGTTCGATAAAATAAGCCACAGGAATTTCCATCATGGATATGGATGATGTAATAGCCGCTATGGATAATAAAATAAAAAATAAGGTAGAAAATATAATACCAATATTAACTCCCATGGTTGTAAATACAGCAGGTATTGTAACAAAAACAAGACTTGGTCCACCTTCTGAATTAAACCCAAATGCAAAAACCGCTGGCAATATAACAAAACCAGCCATAATTGCAACGAATGTATCTAACAAAGGTACAATAACAGCATTTTTAACAAGGTTCTCTTCTTTTTTTAGATAACTACCATAAGTGACCATACATGCCATTCCTAAACTTAATGAAAAGAAAGCTTGCCCAGCAGCTGCTAGAATAACTTTTGGTGTAACCATGCTAAAATCTGGTTTCAAGAAAAACTTAACGCCTTCCATAGCCCCTTCTAAACTTAAACTCTTAATGGCCAAAATAATCATAATGATAAATAAACCTGGCATAAGTATTTTACTAGCTTTTTCAATACCTTTATTAATGCCTGACCAAACAATACCAATATTTAAAGCAATATAGACACCACCCCAAATAATTGGTTGTACGTTATTCTGCACTAATTGGTCAAAAGCTCCAGATAAAACACCTTCATCTGTCGTACTAATTGCACCTGTAACGGCTTTGAATATGTAGGCTAGTGACCATCCACCAACAATCATATAGAAGCCCATAATAAAGAAGGCTGCTACAACACCAATAATCCCAATAAAACCAAAACGCTTATCAATCTTTTTAAATGCACCAACTGCATCACTCTGAGTGTATCTTCCAATAGCAAACTCTGCTAACATTAACGTAAAACCAATAAGAGCTACAATGATCAGGTAAATAACAAGAAAAGCTCCTCCGCCATTCTCACCTGCAAGATATGGAAATCGCCATATATTTCCCAAACCAACTGCAGACCCTCCAGCTGCAAGTATAAAACCAAGTTTACTTCCCCATTGTCCCCTTTGTGTTGTTTCTTTCATCTGTCACATTCCTCTCTAGTACTTTAAAGCGTTGTATTATGCATTGTACAGAAGATATACGTTAAAGTCAATTGGTAGATTTTACTAAATTTGTTCACTATTTTCGAAATATGTTCACAAAATTTAGAATCTTTATTGCCTAGCTAAAATCATCTATCTTATTATGCTTCAATTCAATAAAAATATTGCTGGTATTGCCTATCAACATATCAAAATTATTGATGTTTTGTATAAAATTTAGTCATTCTTGCTTTTTACGGAATAACCATCTCTTAAAAAATTAAGTTCTATCGATATAAGTAGAAAATTTGGTAATACTGATAGTAGGCTCTATTGGAAAATATACATGAGGAAGTGAACTATATGAAACCCAATCAACTTTTAAATTGCCCTAACTGTGGCTCTTGTAAACTTCTAGCCAAACACAAAACGTCATTCGTTTATTCTTATCGCCTAAATAATCGCGATATTAGTCATCTGGATCACCTCTCCTTTGAATTTGATAATCGTGAACGAGGAGAATCCAGCCAATATTTAGAATGTGAAAAATGCGGCGCCACCATTCCCTGTGAATTTCATCTCGATCCAGATGAATTTGACTTTACAATTATGCAAAAAGCTATACGCTCAGACCATACAGAAAAGCCTGAATTCTTAGGATAAGGAGATTTATAATGCTACTATCTAAAAACCTTAAAGAGAATATTGAAGAAATTAATAAAAAACTACCGATTAAAAAAAGTTTTGATGTCATTGGAAGAGAAGTCACATTCGGTCAAACTCAAGGTTACCTTGCTTTCGTAGATGGCTTTGCAAAAGATGATATTATGTTATGGTTACTGGATCAACTGCAAGACTTATCCGAAGATGAAGCATCTATACATGGTTTGCAGAAATGGATTAACAAACATATCGGTTATATTGAAGTAGATACCTTCAATGATTTTGATACCTTGCAACTCTCCGTCTTATCAGGTGCTGTTGCGTTGATTCTAGATGGTCAAACAGAAGGTATAATCATTGATGCCAGAACCTACCCAGCTAGAGGACCCGAAGAACCTGACCTGGAAAAAGTGACGAGAGGTTCTAGAGATGGTTTAGTAGAAACAATCGTTTTTAATACAGCCCTTATTCGTCGACGAGTCCGTGATGCTCGGTTAATTTTTGAAATGAAAACTGTAGGTAAACGTTCGAAAACAGATGTCTCTCTTGGTTATATTGCAGATATGGTTGACGACGAATTACTTGAAACACTTCATAAAAAAATCGATAAGATTGAAGTGGATGCATTACTTATGGCTGAGAAATCTCTTGAAGAATTAATCATCAAAAAAAAATGGTATAACCCATTGCCACAGGTGCGTTTTACAGAACGTCCTGATGTGGTAGCCGCCCATCTGTTAGAAGGGCATATTGTTATTATCGTAGATACATCCCCCAGCGTCATGTTACTGCCTACTACCTTCTTTCATTTTACCCAACACTCTGAGGACTATTATCAAAATCCTCTTGTAGGGACTTATACTAGATGGATACGCTTTCTATCTATTTTTATTGCTACTGTTCTTTCTCCCCTGTGGTTAATGTTTGCTGAAAATCCTTCCTATTTACCTGATTTTCTTCAATTTATAGGTCCAAAAGAGGTAGGAAACATTCCCATATTTATTCAATTTATCATCCTAGAATTGGGTCTTGACATGTTGCGTATGGCTTCCATTCATACGCCAAACACCTTGTCAACATCCCTTGGTATAATTGGTGGATTGATACTTAGTCAGTTTGCTGTTGATGTGGGTTGGTTTATCCCTGAGACTATTTTGTACATGGCTATTGTTGGTATCTGTACCTTTGCTACACCAAGTATTGAATTTGCAATGGCTATACGCTTATTCCGACTAGTCCTGCTCTTGCTAACAGGCATCTTTGGTATCTACGGCTTTATTGCTGGCTTAATCATTGTCATTTTAATTATTGTGACTACCAAAACTTTTAGTGGTATTCATTATACCTGGCCACTATTCCCACTTAATATGAGAGCATTAGGTAATGTACTTTTAAGAAAGCCAATTATAGAAATCAAACGTAATAGCAAGAAATTTCGTGATGCAGACAAACAAAAAAATAGATCCTAAGATCACATTAAAAAACCCTATCCGATTCCACATCAATTTCGGATAGGGTTTGTTGCTTCAACAATCAGTGGTAAATGTTCATATCTATAGGGTTCTTTATTAAAATTACTATAAAAATGAAGGTCTGTATAACCTAAGCTTAATAACATCTCTTCTAGCTGGTCTTTTAATAACGGATAGAGATAAATTTCATTAGAGATAACCTCATTTGTCTCCTTTACTGTTAACCTTGTTTCGAAAATCAGACGCTCATCACGCACTTGTTCTGAATAGAATCGTTCAAACATAATATATTCATTATCAATTAATGGCAATCCTTTGATACCTTCATCTAGGATATATTGATAATTAAGAATCTGAATCATTAGTTTACCACCCTTTTTTAACACATGGGTAATATGCTTTAGGGCAGACAAAATCTCTTCTTTATCTGTTAAATGTACTAATGTATTACCAAAACACAAAACAGTATCGAATGTCTCTTCTCGAAATAGATGTTCAATATTCAACATATTCATCTCAAGATAGCTTACGTGATTATATGCATTTTCTTGCTTCGCACGCCATATCATATCTGTGTCTAGATCGATTCCTATAACCTGACTACACCTGTCTGCGATAGACTGTGCTAATAACCCTGTGGCACACCCTATATCAAGGACTTTTTCATCTGACTCTTCATCTAATACTCGAGTTACAAAATCCACCATGGGCTTTTTCAATGGAAAAATATGATTATACCAAGGAGAAATACTTTTATAAAATGCCATAATCTCACCTCCAGTAACTCCATTATAGCATCAATTCTCTAAATGTTTCCAGTAACTTTTAAGTTCTTCAAGATTGATCATGGCGTTATCAAGATTTTTACTTCTGACACAGCCTTTCAATCTGGCAATGCTATGGCTAATATTCACTATGTCATCTCTTTCCACACTGTATTGAACCCTTCTTTCAACTTGACTCCAAGCTTCATACAATCTATCATACGCTACTAAGCTTTTATCCCATTCCTCATTCTCAATCGTTCTATCTAATTGAATAAGGTATTTTTCAACATCATCATTGTCTGAGAACGATTGTTTTAAAAAGGTTCCTGAATTCATAATGAAAATGAATATGACTAGTATAATACAAACAGTTGTTATAATAATCCCTTTTCTCACAGCAGTTTGATGCATAATATCACCTCATTCCAGTCTATTTTACAAATTCTTTTTACTGATCATAAGCATGATCAGCATAGAGATCAATATACAAATCTCCAGCACTGTTTAACATGGCTGTGTAAACTTCTGAAACGCTTCTAATGCCTTTTTTTAGAAGTTGCTGTTCTAACCATTTACTGTCAAGATTCACTTTGATTAGGTTATGATCAAGTATAATACCATTATAGATGAGTTGTGTACTTAAGCCTTCATATGGTGTTGGTATCTTCATAACTTTTGGTGTTAAAGGTTGATATTGTGATTTCATTAATACCGTAAGCTTTCCATTGGTCTCAAGAACTGCAAATTCCACTTGACTAATATCAAACACATTATTTCCGCGTAATTGTTCAAGCAGATCATAGAGACTGTAGCGAATTTTCTTAAGGGTTTCTTCCATAATCTTACCATTAACAATAAGCACCTGAGGTCTTCCGTTAATATACGTGCCCATTCTTGGGAAGCGATTGGTTATGACTTGAAAGAGATATACCATCAGCGACCATACAATAAGCCCTACCCAATGAGGCCATGCAGCTGAACTTAGATCTGTTGTGAGTGTTGATGCCATAGAACCAATTGTTATACCAAGGACATATTCAAATAAGGACAGTTGACTAATTTGTTGTTTGCCAAGAAATCTGGTGAAAATAAGTAATGAAATAAAACCTATTATACCTCTTACAACAACGACTAAACCTTCATTCATATTCATCACCTCAAAAATAGTATTAGCTAAAATGATAATATTATGATAATCAAACCAAAAAATAATCATTGGCACACGTATTATATCAGATAGCATATTATATAGAGAAAGGTTCACAGCAGCATCACAATCAATGAAATAAGCTAGCTATCTCATCCATTATGTTGATGGCTCTTTTTAATAACTCATAGTTGGTTTTGAAATAATAACAGCATTATAAGGGGGGCTTTCATGGACAATTACCCTAGTCAAACAAATTATAAAAACCTTATAGAAGGTACAGATGTACGAATTCCCTTATCCAATGGGCGTTACACAAACGAAATTAATTTTGATAATGCCGCAACAACACCTCCACTCAAATCTGTTATGGATGCCATTACAGATTTTGCCCCTTGGTATTCATCTATACACCGGGGTACAGGCTATAAATCCAAACTATCATCCGACTTTTACGAAGATGCCCGAAAAACCATTGCTCATTTCATCAATATGGATATGGATTATTCCACTGTTATCTTTGTTAAAAATTCTACAGAAGCACTTAATAAAATTGCCAATAAACTTGGTAGCACAAAAAAAGGTGGTATCATATTATCATCCTTTATGGAACACCATTCCAATGATTTGCCTTGGCGGAAATACTTTCAAGTAAAATATATAGATGTTGACATTGACGGTAAACTGGATATACAAGACTATGAACAGAAGTTAAGACAGTATTGCGGGCAAGTAAGACTCGTTGCAGTATCAGGCGCCTCTAATGTTACAGGATATAAAAATGATATCCATTATCTTGCAAGATTAGCTCACAAATATGGTGCTAAGATTCTAATTGATGGTGCTCAACTTATTCCCCATTCACCCATTAACATGGAACCGTCTTTCAACAATGAACATATTGACTATCTGGTCTTTTCAGGCCATAAAATATACGCCCCTTTTGGAACAGGTGCTTTAATTGCTCCAAAAAAAACATTTAAACACGGTCCACCAACTTATGTGGGTGGTGGCACCGTTAAAATTGTAACTCCTCAGTATGTCATGTGGGATGATGTACCCTATAAAGAAGAAGCCGGGACCCCTAATATTATGGGTGTCATAGCATTGGATGCAGCCCTAAAAACCTTGAAAAAATTAGGTATGCAGCACCTTGAAAAAATGGAGCTAGATCTCACCCAGTATGCTCTAAATAAGCTTAATAAAATAAAAGATGTTATTATATATGGTAATTCAAAGAATTGTATAGACCGTATAGGTATTATTACCTTTAATATAAAAGGTATACATCATTCCATCGTTGCCAACGCACTTTCAAAGGAAGCTGGTATAAGTGTAAGAAGTGGCTGTTTCTGTGCACAACCCTATGTGCAAAAATTATTAAGATTATCTCTCAAAGACATGGATGCACATCGTCGTAATCCAAACTTACCCCATCCTGGTATGGTACGTATAAGTTTTGGTTTATATAATGAAATATCTGAAGTAGATAAATGCATTCATTTCATTCATAAAATAGCTGATAACAAAGTATATTACCAAAAAAAATACCCTTGTAATTATCTCGAGTTATCAAGTTCTGCAAGATACTAGTTTCTCCCTCTTTCAATATATTAAAAGGAGCAATATGCACAAAGTCATAACTTTGTCATATGCTCCTTCTTTTTTATCTATCTTATAGGAAAGTTCTTAATATATGCGAAAAGAAACTTTCCTAACGACTAAAACTTCCTATGGAAGACGAGGCGGGAGCCTCTTTTCTTAGTTGTTTTCTAATGTTTCGATTATTTCCGAGGTTATTTCCCATTCTTGCAAGTGTGTATCTAGAATCTTAATAAGTTCTTTTTTCTCCTTCTCTAGAGCTATCAATTCGCCTGCATTGGAACTATTCCCTATCATCTTTTCATCAAGGGAAGCAATTGAAGCTTCAACTGTTTCTATAGACAGCTCAATTGTCGCTAACTTTTTTTGATTACTTTTAATCATTTTTTTAGTTTCATCTTGGCTGTTATGATTACTTTTCTTTATAACAGATTCCTTAGCTTTTACAAACGTAACCTCTGCTACCTTCTTTTCTAGCTCCTGCTTATAATATTCATAATCCCCTTGATAGAATGTCAGGCGTCTATTATCTATCTCTCCGATTTTTGTCGCTATCTTATTGATAAAATAACGGTCATGAGATACAAATAAAATGGTTCCTTGGAAATTTAATAATGTTTCCTCTAATACCTCTCGCGAATCAATATCAAGATGATTTGTTGGCTCATCCAGAATCATGAAGTTGGTCTCTTCAAACATAAGCATGCATAGCTTTAAACGACTTTTCTCGCCTCCTGATAACATGTTAATCTTTTTAAATACGTCATCTTTTATAAACATAACCTTAGCCAATTCTTTTCTTGCATCACCAATGGTTAGATTATACTTATATTGAAACGCTTCCAGTATGGATAGGTTCTCATCCTCAAAATTAATTTCCTGAGGTAGATACCCAATGTTCAACTTTGCACCATACTTCACTTTTCCATTATCAGGTTGTAGCTCTTCCATAATAATTTTCAACAAAGTTGATTTCCCTGTTCCATTATCGCCTAGAATAGCTAAGCTATCTTGATAAAAGAGGGTTAGATTCAGATGATTAAATAATACTTTGGTATCAAAACCTTTCTTTACCTCTTCAAGAACCAATACTTCTTTTCCTGTACGATTAATATCCTTTTGACTTAGCTTAATCTTAGTCTTCTCTAGAACAGGTTTATCTAATTTATCCATCTTCTCAAGACGTTTCTCTAACTCTTTGGCTCGCCTATACATCTTATCACTATCACGCATCTCACCCCATATACGAAAACGTTTGATCTGTTCTTCCATACGTTTAATCTTCTTCTGATTTTCCTTATAATGTTGCATGGCCTCCATGAAGCGTCTTTCTTTCTCTACGAGATAATATGAATAATTACCATGATACGTCGTCACCCCGTAGAAATCTAATTCTACAATTCTATTGGCCACACGGTCCAAGAAATAACGATCATGGGATATAATAAGCACCGCACCGTTATAATCCTTCAGATAGCCTTCTAGCCACTCTATAGCCTTAAGGTCTAAATGATTAGATGGTTCATCCAATAACAATAAATCCGGTTTTTCTAATAGAATCTTTCCCAACATAATCTTCGATTTCTCTCCACCACTTAGCATATCGAACTTCATGGCTAACATGGTTTCTGTTATTTTCAGACCTATGGTTACCTTACTAACCTTTTCATCCATCTCATAACCGCCAAGTAGCTCAAACCTCTCTTGTATACGGCCGTATTCTTTCATCAGTTGATCCATATCTTCAGTAGGATCACTAAGTCTTTCTTCCAAAACCGTTAATTGTTTCTTTACTCCAAAAACTTCTTCAAATGCAAGATATAGCACTTCCTTTACATTGTAATCCTCTTCAAAAACAGGAATCTGGTCCAGATAACCAAGTTTCACACCTTTTCTAAAAAATACATTGCCTTCATAATCTTCCTGACCCATGAGTATTTTCATGATGGTGGTCTTGCCTGTTCCATTACCCCCTATGAGCCCCAATCGTTCACCAGTCTTTATATCAAATGTAACATTTTCGAATATTTTAGTTGCTCCAAAACTTTTTGATAAATTACTAATACCACATTCTATCATGTTCATCACTTACCTTTCCTTAGATCTAAATAACTAAATATGGGAACTCACTTATTCCATATTGTTAATGACATATATCATATTATCTTCATTCCTACCAAAACCCAATAATTTATCCATTCTTATCATTAATACCTAAATACCCCATACCATAATCAATCACGTACCTTCCTCTATAAAATCTCAATAAACACAAAAAAATCCTAGACATTAGTCTAGGATTAACTATTAAAAATAACATACGGTATATCAGCCAGTACAATCTATGTACTCCCTTGGCTATACCTGTATCCTCCAACTAATTCATCATATAATGGATATTTAAAAATAGACGCACCTGTAGTAGGACCATCTAAAATTGCTGTTATGCTTTTCTTAAACATCATCCATAAATCAGTTGAATTAGTCATTGTTATACGTTCCTTTTCGTATGATATATCTTAATTGAAAGCTATTCGTCTAATATTTTATCACAATTTCTATTTCCAGTCAACTTGTGATATAAGGGAATAGACAGTAGTATTAATGCGTTATAGTAGCCCATATTGAAAATGAAAGCCGCTAAATCAAATCTTTTATTAATTGTATTAAGACTAAGAATAAAAGCTATCATGACTATAAATATTTGTGCGCAGATCATGATGTAATGGACACCATTGTTATTATGTATGATCATCCACATTGTTATGGCAAGTACAACACTCGTTACCACTACTGAGACTGCAGTAATATTAATAAATTCTTTGCTTGCCCATTGAATGAATTCTAAGTCTACCCGAGGGTTATGACTTAATCTAACCATTAAGTAGGAAGGTAGCATGAGTGAGCATACTAGTCCGTAAGTAACTAGGATTAGGTTGATCATTGTTTTAATACGTGGACATATTTTTTTAGCTGATAGAATGATGAATATGGCTATTAGGATTATAGATAGCCAGCTAGCATATGTGTTAAATAGTATTCTCATTCGTTACCTCCTATGTTAAGACATCTTTTAAGCTCTCCTAAAAACGATAAAGAACCGAAACCAATAATCACATCATTAAAATTAGCAATATCCAAACTCATTTTTACGGCATTCTCAATGGTATCTCCATCGATTACATGATTACAAAACTGTTTAGCTATGGCCGCTCCTTGTTTACTCAGTAATCCCCTTTGATTATTTGGCGTAACAGTAATAATTGTACCCGCAAGTGGAGCTGTTATTTCTAATATACTTTTATAATCTTTATCTTTAAGTACACCAAAAATGTATATTTTATTTTTATCTTTAAAATAGTGTTCAATTGAATTCTTCAAAGCTTTAGCTGCTTGAACATTGTGAGCTCCGTCTAATACAATGAGTGGTTTTTCTGATACGACTTCCAATCTATAGGGCCACTTTGCTTCTAATAAGCCACCTAAAATATGGCTTTTATTTATATTAAAGCCTTTACTTCTTAAAACAGATGCTACTTCTATAGTTGTAATTGCATTCTTAATTTGATGTTCTCCTAATAAAGAAATGCTAATCTTTTTAAGCTCTTTATAAGAAAATATCTGTTGATTATATGATGTTTCTAATAGCGTATAATTGTTAACATCTGCAAGATGAAGATTGGCTTTATTTTCATGGCATACCCTTTTGATCACATCCATTATGGTATCACTTTGTTGATATAATATTACTTCACTATCTGGTTTAATGATACCAGCTTTTTCGTAAGCAATTTCTTCGATATTATCACCTAATACATCCGCATGATCCATTCCTATGGCTGTTATGACACAACAAGTAGTTTTAGTCATTACATTTGTGGCGTCATATCTACCTCCCAACCCTGTTTCCAACACAATAAAGTCACATTTTTTTTCTTTAAAACATAAGAAAGCTAGGGCTGTGATAACTTCAAATTTTGTTGGGTGGGTTAATCCATCAGCCATCATATCCTCTATACTGGATTTTATATGATTCATATAGTGTACGAGTTCTTCTTCAGTCATATCGTGTCCATCCACCTGAATCATCTCTCTAAAATCTAATATTGCAGGGGATGTATATGTACCCGTTTTATAACCTGATTTTAGTAAGATAGATGTTATATAAGACGTGACAGAACCTTTCCCATTAGTGCCTGCTATATGAATCACATGCCTATTATCTTGAGGATTACCAAGATATTTAAGTAATGCTTTCATTCTATCTAAACCAAGGTTTGATCCAAGTTTGCTTAATTCCTCTATATACTTTAGTGACTGCTCATAATTCATTTTCATACCCTCCCCTGACATCTTCATCCATATTAAGATATGATAGTTACCTAATTTATTTTTCAATAATTATTTTTGTACTATATAATCTATAAATCCTTGTTTTATTATTTCACCTTCATATATTCTCTCTAAAATTCTATTTTCTTTTGATAGTATTTTCATATCTTTGAAGTGTGTTTCAGCCTCTTCGATATCATAATAGGTATGAATAACTTTCTGGTCCCCTTCACACTGTAAAAATTCTCCTTCCCCAACTTTTTCACCTTGTCCATATTCACAATCATTAACTGAAAGAAAATTTATAAAACAAATTCCACCTGGCTTTAAGACTCGTTTTATTTCTTCTACTGCTTTTGAAATATCTCTTTTTTTCATATGAAAAATACTATTAAAGGAATAAATATAACTCATTGATTCATCTTCAAAAGGAAGTTCTCTTATATCTCCCTTGGAAATATTAAGTTGAACATTATGTTTTTCAGAAAATAATTCAGCCTTTTCAATTTGTGAATTGCTGATTTCAATTCCATATGTTTTGTATCCATGTTCCAAAAAAAGAGCAAGTGGTGGGCAGTTTCCTCCTGCTCCACAATCTAATACATTTTTTTCTAAATTAATTTTATTGCAATAGTTTAAAAATTTATATAACTGTGTTTGTCTAAATAGAACCTTCATAAGATCCTCCTTCGCTAATTCAAATATTTTTTCAGATTAATACTAGCATCTATCTAATAATATAGCAATAGAACATAAATTAACAGACTATAAAAAAAATGATTTTTGTGATATAATATATGTATAGTTTTCATACCTAATTATAATTTATAACATCAATTTTCTATTCTGGGATATATGATCTTGCTCTCTTCCTTAACTCTCTCCAACTTGTTACGCTCATTTAATGATGACTTTTCTTCTAATTCATTTGTTGTCGGGTGGTTAATGAATCCAAATACTTTCAATCAAACTCTCATCCACCAATTCTGGTGTATTAATTCTAAAGGAAACAACTTCATCTTGAGACAAACTATAATTATAATTTGCATAATAGTTATCATCAGAAGCAGTATAATGCTCTTCAAAATAACGAAATACATCACTAGCTTTATCCCCTACTTTAAATCCACACGCTAACTGAAATTGAGGTGAATCTGTCCGAATCAAAGTTACTTGATAATAATCGTTTACAAAAGCATCTATAGACCGATTTTCACTAAAGATATCTTCTCTAGGGTCCACTGGTTCATGATTGTCATCAGGAAAAGAATAGATACACACCATCTCATGAATCACGCTATAATCACGATCAAGTGTACCAATAAGTTTTTCGATTCTGTCCCCTCGTTTAAATCCACCCAAAGATTCTGCTGGAATTATTTTATGTTCAGATTCATCTGGAACAACAAGATCTTCTATTGGTGCAAAACCAACTTTTGTAGTATCATGATTATTCTCAAGAACCATACCCCAAACTTCTGGTTCAGGCGAACTAATATTTAATGTTACTGTGTAAATACAATTAACAATTTTCTCGCTATTAAAAGGGCTTAATGCTGGAGCATCATGACTTGGATATATTCTTAGTGGAGCTTCTCCAATGTATTTTCTTATACCACTCATTTCAGAGTATTTCCATATACGATATTCTGGTAAATCGTTTTGGAAATTGGGACCTTCATCCTTTTTATTCCCTGATAGCTGATTTTCCATTGATACTCCTGTTTTATTGGTTATCCTTACTCTTATAAGTAACCTTCTCTGATTATCTCCTACAAGATAGTATTCCTTTCTTACATGTGGACCAATAAAATGCTCTATTATATCATCTTCGCTAACTTCTATTTTATGACCCTGTGTTTTAATAATAGTCTGTGAACCAAATTCATCTCTTCTCGTGTCTAAATAACTTTCAATTTGCTCACCATTATAAATTAATAAATTGATAACTATATCTCCTTCATCGGTAAAATTTATAATACGAACATGTGATTCAAGACCATCATTCACATTCTTAATAAATTCATCGAGCACGTTAATATTACTATAATTTTCTAGCTCGTTCATCACATAGTCATTCTCAATAGCCCACTCTGAAGTAAATTCATCTGGAAGCATTAGTAATTGTTGTATTTCTTTATCTATTGAATCTTTATTGGTAGAGCATCTTAGTAATAAGAAAACTAAAAATATTATTAACGCTCCAAGTCCATATGCCTTTTTCATCTTGACTCCCCCATATAGCAATCGATTGTTCTTCATATGATTTATATATAATTTTAACATAACAATTACAGAAATCAATATAAATAGGTACATAGTTTGTGATTAAGCACTCAAAATAAGTAGGTTTGTACCAGACATAAGATGCAGTCTATAAGAACAAGTTGGACGGCTTTATCTATGATGGATATAAAAACATTGTGTATCAATTTATATAAAATACTAATATAATGAATTAAGCATAAACAAAAAGGTATGAAAGGATGGCTTATTCAGTTAGGGAATTACTTGCAAGAATAATCAAATGTGAAGCTGGTGGAGAAGGAGAGTTAGGCATGAAAGCCGTTGCAACGGTAGTCATGAATAGAGTACATGTAGCTGAAGGAGAATATCAACGCGTTAATCAAGGAGATTTACGTAAAGTTATATTCCAACCGGGTCAGTTTGATTGTGTAAGATCAGTATTAAGTGGCGTGGCTAACCCTCAAACTATCTGGGCCAGCCCTCCTGATCAAATTCATTATGATATAGCAGATTGGGCTTTATCAGGTAATAAAGTATATAACATTGGTAGTACTTTATGGTATATGAATCCATTCGATCCAGAATGCCCTATTTTTTTCCCATATAATAAAACGGGCGTTATTAATTCAAGAATAAGAAAGCACTGTTTCTTTGATCCTACACCCTCATATGAGGATACTTAATCTAAGCGTATAAACATAGAATAAATTTAAAACAAAATGTCATCATGACTAATTAATAAAAAGGAGCTATTTTTATGAAGAGAAATAATGAAGAATACCCTGGCCTATCTACAAGGCAAAATAATGGATATCCGTATAATAACCAAATGCCATCAAGTCAACCAATGCGAAACACGATAAAACAAAAAGAAATTGACAACATCAAATCCTTACCACCTGTTATAACGAATCCTGGATATCTACAGGGATATTTAAGAACCAAAATTGGAGAGTTTATGAAAGTAAATTTCTTGTTGGGGACTGGTACCTTTATTGATAAAGAAGGAATCCTAGATGAAGTTGGTGTAGATCATATTGTATTAAAAAATGTTAATACAGGTGATGATACCGTAGCCGATCTATATTCAATCAAATTCATTGATATACCCAATCAATAATGCTCAAATTACTTAACCATTAATTTTACACATAAGTTAAAAGCTGTCAACTCAATTGGCAGCTTTTATATTTTTGATATAGATTATGATACATAACTAATTGTATAATAATTACTCATACATTGTAGATGCAGGCTGATTTTTTTGTATTAAAATATATTGGTAGTAATCGGTTGTCTCCCCTTCACTTGGGCTATCTGTAGTATCCATATACCAAATTAAGTTATTATTAAATGGTGATCTTTTTCCAATCAAGTTAAGAAAAGTAAATTCTTTAGTCGCTAATTGCTCCAAGTATTCATTACCATATGTATCTTGCAATTCTATACTCTCGCCTTTATAACCTAATGTAAAACAGTCTTTATAAAAATAGACAATTGATATGACTTTATCTTGAAACTCAGTTGAATCTTTTAATAAGCTACCAAACCAATTAATATCTAATTGCTTTTCTTGAAAAACATGATTCATTCCAAATTGACCAAAATATTTACCTTTTTCCTTCGTATCATATAGTTTTATAAAATTTTTATACATATAACTATCCCTTAGATTAACTTTCTCGATATCGCCTTTTTTTCTGTATCTACAATCCATTGAATTTAAAATATTATCGTTAATCATTTCCAAAGCAAATAAATCTTTATCTAAATAATTTATATAGTCTATCCTATTATTTACAATACTTTGTTTCAACTCTGTGCAAAAACTCTTTACAAGTTCATCTTGTTTATCTTTTAATTCACCTTTATTTAGCTTATCATTGATGTCATGTAATGCTTTGATTTGAGCTGTTATTTTTTCAGAGGTTACGTTAGCAGTAGTTAATAGACACATATAATCTAATGCATGATATATGTCTCCCTCTACATCAACCCCAATAATTTCAATCTTATTTTCTTCGGACAAGTCTTGATTTAGTTTGTAAACTTCAATCCATTTATTATGAAATTCTTTACTATATCCATTGGACCCCTTCATATAATTAAAAGCTTCATCCAAAATCTCCTCATCACCACTCTTAAGATAATCATTTAGCCTACATGAATAGCTATAAGGAAGCTCTTGTAGGTAATATTTCAAATGAAGTTTGTCTGAAAAATACTTTAGAAATTCCAATTCTAATAAACTATTACTAGAAACCCCATGATATTCTCCTGTCAAAATTATTTCCTTATCTTTCAAATGTTTTTTTAACATTTTCGGAAGATATGTTTCAAGCTCATTGGCTTCATCAAATGTAACACTATTACGTTCTAAAAATGTTGTCACCGATTGTTCGCTACCATATAAAACTTGATCATAATATATGTAGGCTGTTGATAAACTTGCTAGAGATATGAAAATAACTACATAAAGTAATATTTTTCTTTTTTAACTCCCATTTTAGCACCTCTCTTTAGTTTAATTATTTTATCTTCAAGTTATTTCTTTTACTTGCTCTAAGCTCTCAAATTGCATTTGATCTAAATCAACTGTTTTGTCATATTTTATCTGTAAATTATCTCTATGTGTTATGTATATTATTATTTTTTCCTTACTCAGTCCATTAATAAATGCAATTAAATTCTTAATGGTAAAACTATCTAAATATGTTTCAATTTCATCAAATATGAGCATTTGAGGATCCCCAATAAAAGCTCTCAATATTGCAATTTTTTGTCTTTGTCCTCCTGATAAATCCAGATTACTACTTGACACAATAGTATCGAGATTTAATCTATCTCCTTCAATAATATCAAGAAATTTTAATTTTCTTGCCAGTCTTTCAATTTCGGAATCCTGAATATCTCTACCAAGTGTTATGTTTGTTCTGATACTATCTGTAAATACAGTAGAATTTTGTGATATAATACCAATATTATTTTTGAGATTTTGCATATCTATATTACGTGTATCCACACTATCATATGTCACACACCCTCTTTTAGGTGTTAGTAAACCTACTATTAAATCTATTAAAGTCGTCTTACCTATACCATTTGAACCTAAGATTCTAACTTTAGTACCAATAGGAATAGAACAACTAAAGTTTTTAATTAAATAGGTAGACTCATCATAGGCATACCACACTGAATCCATGTGCACCCCTTTTTTCATTTTATTTATTTTAACTTTATTTTCACCATTATTCTCTAATGTATAGGATTCTAATAGATTTTTATATCGCGTAAAGGATGCTATGTTTTGCTGTAATTTAAAATTCATATTCGTTAAGTTTCTAATAGGGGTAAATATATTGCCTAAATACGCCGATAGTGCCACAAGGGAACCTATGGATAATTGATCATTCATTATCAAATAACCACCATAACCTAACAATATAATATGAGGCAGAAAATAGACAAAAGATAGTAAAATATTTGCTATAGCATTTAATTTGAAGCTTTTAAATTCATTACCCATACGATTATGGAGCGAATTAGAAAACCTTTTTTTATGATATTGATATTCACCTGTATATTTCAGTATTTTTATATTGCTTATAATCTCTTGTAAGTTATTATTGATAGTAGCATAAAATGACATGCCTTCTGTATCTATTTTTCTAATTTTGGGATTAAAATATTTTAGAATAATATACATAAAGGGTGTAATGATTAGAAACATCAACGTTAATTTCTGATTAATAATAAACATAATAATAAAGGTAGCAACAAAAGTAATCACTTCTTTTATAACGGTTATTGGTGTTCCAATTAGAAGGCTAACAACATTTGGTGACTCATTTAATACTCTAGCAATTATTTCTCCTGTTTCCATCTTTTTAAAAAAACAGAGTTGTTTACTAATAATATTTTGATATAATGTCATGCGTACATCATATAGCATCTTTTGACCCAACCACGTTGTGATGAAGTTCTGCAGTATCATTAACAATTGAGACGCTATGTATACCGCTAGATAAATACTAATGCATTTAATCAAATATTCAAAATTCCTACCAGGTATAGCTATATCTATAATTTTCTTCATTATATATGGATTTAGTAATGAAAAAACAGTGGCCAATATAATAATTAAGATAACCAAAACTTGTTTGATTACGTATGGTTTTAATGTCTCTAAAATAATTTTTCTGGATTTTAAATTCATAATCCCCTCCACTTTTCTTTACATAAGCATGCTAATTTCTTATTATCGAACCAAAATAATTCGTCCATGTTATAGCTGTCATGCTTTAGTAAATTCTCCAATAGTGAATAACCTACTCTATACCCTGTTCCAGGATTAATCCCTGCTTTTGAATCCCCTAAATAGATTAAATTGCTTACTGTATCCTTACCCACTATGTCCATATTTCTTAAATAATAATTAACTATGTTATGGAAATCATCTTTTATAATTATACCTTTTGGAAAAATATAATTAGGATCATCTGTATCAAGTGCAATGCTGGTTAATAAGCATGCCATTCCCTCTTCCATTAACATTTGGTCAAATGAATTATGGGTTATTAAGTGATAATGTTCTCTTATAACATGTGATGTTTCATGTACGATTAAGCCACTTACGAACGCTTCTATATCTTGTTCTACAAAGCATTTCTCAATGGCAAAATTAATGTAACTATAACTACCAGATGTCATCGTAAATCCTTCACACGTGTTGAATCCTACAAAAGCATTTATTATTAAATAATCTAAAAAATTATTATCTAATTTCAAAGTATCCAATATTTTTTTTAGATATTTATCAATTTGTATGGTATTCATTAAATTGATTTTGTCTTTATTGTTTTTTATTATATCCATTGTTTTTTTTAATCGATCTTCACCATTAATATTAAAATCATTGAAATAATTGCTCATATAATAATCCATTATTTTTCTATCTTTTAGCTTATGAGATAATATGTAGCTATCCGTAAAATTGTCAATCCTTATCTCATCATTCATTATTTTAGTTATTAAATCATTACTAATCATATTGATTTTCATCTATCGTAACCCCCGTGAATTCGTTGTTCATCGATGATTAATAAAAACAATAGGGAATCCATCGATATGCCAATAAGATTCCCTTATGTATTTTTGAGTCATTTTTTATGAAAAAGCAAATCAATAATATATTAAAACATAAGAAGCAGGAAAATATTATATGTTATATATGAAAAATTATTAGTAAGGAATATTATACAGTTTTATGTCATTAAATGTCTTTTCTATTATCTCTTGCCTATGGAAGGTATAAACTTCATTTCTACTCATTATGTATTTAATTACATGACAAGTCTACAAGCTTTAGCATTACAATCTGACCCACAAGCGTTGTTACAACCACATTGTCCAGAACACCTATTATAGCATCCACCTATTATGCATAAATCTGTTACATCAGGATCCATTGGATTTACTAAAAATTTCATGAAATCATCTCCTTTATTATTTTGCTTGTTTATGTATTGTCAACCTTTAAAAATTAATTTTCTTGCTCACATTATTTAATTACATGACTAACCTGCATGCTTTAGCATTACAATCTGATCCACAGGCATTTCTACAACCACATTGGTTAGTACAGTCATTATAACAACCGCCAATGAGACATAAATCTGTTACATCAGGATCCATTGGGTTTACTAAAAATTTCACATAATCATCTCCTTTATTCGATTTACATGACTAATCTACATAACTTTGCATGACAATCTGTTGGACATGGATCAAAAATATTACATTTACATAAACAGTTGTCCATCAGATTAGGAATCATTGAAGGTACTAAATATTTCATATTATTCACCTTTCATATCTTCGTTTTCCATATAATGTATACGATTGTATAATATATGATTCTAATTTTATTCCAGTATATGACTTAATATTTTCTACAAAGCTCCTTATATCTTAACAACAATTTTGTTGTACTACTTCTTTAATTTTATGAACTCTTTTTAACATATTTATCATAATATAGTCGTTCAGCAATACTTTGCAAGTAATAATCCAGGTTATGTTTATATTCACAGCAACTTTCTTTTTCTTCATCTAATCGTTGCGATGGACATCCTCCCATACAAACAGGTAAAAACTTACACTGTGTACATTTTTCATCATTTGTTGGATCATACATCAGATAATCAAAATATCGCCTACCAGGCTGTTTGTGCTCTTCATTCATTAAGTCCCAGATCATATGTTTTTCAATGCCTATATCTGACCAACACTTATATAATTTTCCATCTGGTGCTATAACATATGAGCATGTATTATCTGCTGTACATACATTTGCCTTAAGTCTTGGATAATAAAACTTCAAATAATCTTTTTTTGAGTTTTCGCTCATGAATTTTTTATCAAACTCATGTTTTCTCTTAGAAAATTCACTAAATGTTGAGCAGTTATGCGCACAATAACAATCATTTATGGATTCTACATATCCTAAATATAAATCAACCTTATCTATCAGGTCATAGGATTCAAATATCTCTATCAACTCTTCTGATCTACTAATATTCTTTTGATCTACATTTATTCTTATTGAAATTGTATCCATGAGATCTACACAATCTCTAATATTTTTTACTATTTGATGAAACGTTGGCGAACCATTTTTCAAAAACCTTCTGCTATCATGAATATCTGGTGGTCCATCTAATGTGATTTGCAAAAAATTAATACGATATTTTTTTAACTCTTCGGCTACTGCTCTCGTCAACTTATAGCCGTTTGTTATTAACCCTGCCGAATATCTTACTTTCTTTTCATCACATAGCTCTATAAAGTTTTGAGACAACTCATATATTGTATCTAATGCTAATGTAGGTTCCCCTCCATACCAAGTGACATCAAATGATTTTATAACTTCCACTTTTTGTTGTACTAACTCAACAACTTTCCTTTTTACTTCTTCAGACATAACCGCAGATTTATTACTATTTTTTTCATAACAATATGTACAATCAAAATTACAATTAAGTGTTGGCGCTATGGTTAGTCCAAAGCCTTGTTGTGAATATCTGTTGCTTAGAAGTCTATGCCTTAATAACTCTAATTCGTTAATATGATCCTCTACGACATAGCCCCCATCTTTCAAATTACTCAGAAATTCTTTATCCAAATTATCTACTTGTCCATCTTCATAGTTTTTTAAAATATCATAATTCTCTTTTTCTAAAACTGCAAGGGCATTAGTCCGAGAATTGTACAATAAATAGTTATCTTCTCCATGCCCTGAATCAAAATCATAATAAAAATTATAGTTAGACAATTTCATCATTACATCTCCTCTTCATTTGAATATCAATAATTGTTACACTCATATTGACCGACTTTTTTCACCTCTTTTTCCTATAACTATGCTCAATAACTATTAGTTTAAATTTTCTATAATTATATTTTTTTCTAATTATACTGTTATTAACAAGTTTAAGCTGTATTTAATTATTTAATATAAGTTTATAACAATTTTTATATTATATTTACTATTTTAACATTCTTTTATAATATTGTAAATATTTAAATCATTAAAGTATTTATGCTCTTTTATTAATCAATTATAGACATTTTTTTCTGTTTTCTACCATACCTCCAACTATTTATTTTTTACTCAACTATATTACTTTATCCATTTGATATTAGATGTTTAATGCAGATTTTATCAACACGACTATTGATTATAAATGTCGAGGAATATCAAAATAAGCATGCGGCTCTATTAGAACCTCATGCTTATTTCATTCCCTTAATCTTTATATTTCTTCTTAACTTTCTTTACTCTTCCATAATCATAGTTTTTTCTAGATTTTTCTAACATCCTTAATTCTTTCAACTGATTTTTATAACTATTCAATCGTTCCACACTTAGTTTGCCAGCTTCTAGAGCTGCTTTGATAGCACATCCAACTTCTTTATCATGCTTGCAATCTCTATATTTACATTGCTCTGCTAGAGCATAAATATCTTGAAAGCTTTCTGATAGAACGTCTTCATTAGCCCATAATTGCAATTCTTTAATACCAGGGGTATCGATGATTGAACAACCTGATTCGTGTTGTAGCAGTTGAGATGCTGTGGTGGTATGTCTGCCTTTTCCATTTGCATTGCTGACAGTACTGGTTTTCTGTACCATATCTCCAAAGAGATAATTAATAATTGTGGACTTTCCAACACCTGATGATCCTAAGAACACAACTGTTTTACCAGAACATATATAGTCATTAAAGATTTCCATGTTAATGTCTTTTAATACACTTATGGAATGTATAGCTATATTTTTAGCTATTTTCTTAGTTTGTTCCATATAATCTGTTGTATGGTCACTTAGATCGCACTTATTTAAGAAGATTACTGGGGTTACACTGCTATTATGCGCCAGTGTAATATACCTCTCAATTCTATGGATATTGAAGTTATTGTCTTGACCACATACGATAAATACTGTATCAATATTAGAACCAATTATCTGTTCCTCAATATTACCACCTACTATGACACCATTCTTGATTTTCCTTCCTCCAGATATAGGTAATTTACGCGAGAAATAACTTTTTCTTGGTAAGAGATCATGTATAACCCCCTTCGTATCATCAATTAGTTTGATAACAACCCAATCACCTACAGCTGGGTAATCTTTCTTGATATCAGCTCTATACATGAACTTACCACTTAATTTACAATTGATGGTTCCTTTTTCACTATACACCATATACAGTCCTTTGTGTTGTGTTATGACCCTTCCTGGATATATCCCTTGGTCTGCATAAGGTTTAAACTGTTCTACAAAATAATTGTTCCATCCTAACTTTTCTAAACTCATAAAGTCTCCCTTTCTCTTGTAAGCTATGAATGCTTACCTAATCATTTAGCCTAATGTGAGTTAGTTGGAAAGTATATATGAAGTTTTCGATTACATACTCTTTTATACTTTGATTAAAGCATGGCTTAAAAAAGTATATAAAAATACCACAGTATTGTGCTTAACCTACTGTGGGCATCTTAATTTTAGACATAAAAAATACAGGTATACCGTTCCCCTGCATGTCATGCTTCTTATTAAGGCTGAAAGGTTAAATAACATGTTCAAAAAGCTTAACAAATAAAAGGTATGTGCAAATACCTTGTTATAAACTTTCTGAACCCATATGCAATTAGTGACATAACACCTCATATAACTTTTTCATACACTAATCACTCCTTTCGCCTAGATTTACTCTTAAGCTTACTTATAATATAACATAAAAGCATTATGCTTGCAATACATACCTAATATTCTAAACATATATAAGGTATCTCTTAGCCAAATGCAATAAACATCTAGCCTAACTTAAACTAGATGTTTACTCCTTGATTTCCTCTATCTGTAGTCCTCTTTTTTATCTAGTGCTTCATCTTTTATTTCTTCTCTCATACCATTAATCGCTTCTTCTCTTCTTTCATTTTTAGCTTCCAAATCTTCTCTCGTTTTGTCATCGTCTGTTTCATCAATCATATCTTCAGCTCTACGAAAGTTTTGTATAGTGTTATCAATATTAAATTGAATTCTATCCACATTATTACTTCTGTCATCTTCCTTGTGACTCATGTTTATTCTCTCCTTTATTTAATTTTATGGTATGGCTAATTTATAAACACCTCATATTTTATTATGTCTATAACTGTTTTTGTTATTCAAGAAAAAGTAAGAAATAACATTCTTTATACTACATTAATTAATTTTTTATTAGCAATGTGGTATAATAAGTTAACGATATCATGACATAGTCTTAACCTATGATGCTTATCTTGAATAGCACATCCATTGTACTGACAGGGTTAATTTCTATGATGGAGGTAATAAATAGATGGAAAACAATAAGAAAAGAGCTATGATTAGAACAGCAATCATAACCATTAGTGATAAAGGATCACGTGGTGAACGCCAAGACGGTACGGGTCCTGCTATTAAAAGTCTACTAGAAAATCATGGCTACGCGATTGATTATTATAAGATGATTCCAGATGAACAGGACTTGATTGAAAAAGAACTGATGGAATTATGTGATCAACAAGCATTGGATCTTGTTATTACTAATGGTGGCACCGGCTTTTCTAAAAGAGATGTTACACCAGAGGCTACAGGTAATGTTATCGAAAGACATGTTCCAGGAATATCAGAAACCATGAGGATGAAATCGCTTGCCATTACACCTAAGGCTATGTTATCAAGAGGTATGTCAGGCATCCGGAAAAACACCCTTATTATTAATCTTCCTGGAAGTCCCAAAGCAGCTGTTGAAAACTTGGGATTTGTATTAGATGCTCTAAGACATGGCATTGAAATTTTAAAAGGTACAGCTTCTGAATGCGCCGTCACCCCAAAATAAGGTTCTGTCTCATAAAAGCAACTAACATCAATATTGCTTTTATGAGACAGAACCTTCAAACTTATTCTCAATAACGGTTTTTACCTCTATTCTTTTTCTTCTACTATGAATCCATGGCTCTTAAGTATTTCTTGACCTTTAGTAGAAAATAAGTATTGATATAATTTTTTCGTTTCTTCCTTAATTTTTTCTTTTATTACAATACCAGCATAGTAATGACTCATCACATTATATTGATCTTCAATCTCAATACTCTCCACATTTTCTTTTACGGAGTCCGTGATATCTGTTTTGTAGACAAATCCTACATCACCTTCATTAAGATTAATTTTTGTTACGATTCTTTTTACATTGGTTTCTTTTGAGACAACATTCGCTTGGACTTTTTCAGAGAAGTCAGCACCGTACTTTTCATTTAACTTATTCAAGACTTCTAATGTATATTTACCTATTGGAACATCTTCATTTCCCGTTATCACTTTTAAGCCAGATTTTGTTATATCCTGAATTTCATAAATGTTCTTGTTATCTTTATGTTTTATGATGCATAACTTATTCTTAGCAAACTCTGCACCTTCTTCAATATATCCTTTTTTATCTAACTCATCATAGTATTTAAAATTGGCAGATAAAAACAGATCCACATCGACGCCTTCTTCTATCTGCATTTTCAAGGTATTCGTTCCTGCAAAATTCAAGTTAATCTTAACATCTTTATTTGCCTGAGTATATTGATTAACGATTTCACTTATAACTTGTGTAAGGGATGAAGCAGCTGATACATTAATATCAACAGTTTGATCTCTCCTACAACCAGTTCCAGTCATTACAAGCAAACCTACTATAACTACGCTAATCATCATCTTAGCATACTTCCATCGTATCACCATTACTTACTGTACCTCCTTGCAACACACGAGCAAATATACCTAATTTTGGCATGATACACTCACCCATCTTCTGATAAATCTGGCAGTGATGATGACATTCTTTACCAATTTGAGTCACCTCAAGAATAACATCATTGCATGTTAACTGAGTACCGATGGGTAACTCATTAAGAACAATCCCTTGAACAACTATATTTTCTCCAAAAGCTCCATCATCAATTTCTGCTCCTCTTTCCTTAAATCTCTCAATTTCTTCAAATGACAATAGACTTACTTGTCGATGCCATTTACCTGCATGGGCATCCCCTTCTATACCATATTCCTCTATCAAATTAATCGTATTCACATTATATTTTTGAGTACCCTTTTTCTCACTTATGCAAACAGCCATTATTTTACCTTTCACCCTTGTTACCCTCCTATTTGAAACATACTTTTTTTCTCAATATTATTCTGCGTTTTATCATTAAAGCCGTGATTCTGTGGTTTTTGGCTTATTTCTTTAGATATTATTGTCATAAGATTTTCCTCACTTATGCCCTTTTTAAGATACTCCTTTAAATGAATACCTTTATTATAGTGCAAGCATGTTTTTAGAAAACCATTAGATGTTAATCTTATGCGATTACATGTTGAGCAGAACTTTTCACTGACAGCGCTTATAAATCCAATGGCTCCTGAAAATCCTTCCAATGCATAATATTCAGCTGGTCCATTACCTAACGCTTTATTAATGGGCTTCATCATGCCAAAACTTTCTTCAATGATTTCTCTAATCTTACTACCAGTTACGGGTGTGTACTTTGTCCCATGTCCTATTGGCATTAGCTCAATAAACCGAAGGATTATGGATTTCTCCTTTGCAAACTTGACGATTGGCACAATCTGATCCATATTCAGTTCTTTTATCGGTACAAAATTAATTTTAATAGACGGTATAGGAGACTTAATAGCTTTTTCAAGTCCTCGCAGTACTTTGTCGTAGACATTTTTTGCTGTAATATTTTTGAAATGCCTAGCTTCACAGGTATCTAAGCTAACATTGATCCCATCTATTTTAGCCTCAATTAATTCATCCATGACTTCTTCTAGATAATAACCATTGGTTGTTACCGTAACAGATGTTATGCCTTCTATTTGCTTAATATCCTTGATTAACTTTGTCACACCTTTTCTTACAAAAGGTTCTCCACCAGTTATTTTAACTTTACTTATTCCTAGTTTAACCAGAGCTTTACATACCTTAATGATTTCTGCAAAGCTTAATAGCTCTTCTTGTTGCACATATGTAACGCCACTGGGCGGCATACAGTAGACACATTTGAAATTGCATCGGTCTGTCACTGAGATTCTTACATAATCGATACTTCTATTGTATGAATCTAACATTATTAGTCACCTGTACTTTCTATATATACTTGCTTCATATTATTCTTTCCTAGCCTGGTACAACTTATGATGTTAATATGAGCGAGATTTCATTCATGTTATACTTTTGACACTTTTACCATGTTAAAAATGCTTATATCTAATTCTTAAATACGATTATTTTTTCATGTTTTATGCAAATGTGAATATGATCGTCTAATAGAATGTGATGATTTTGAACAACGTAATCAGGTAATTTCATGAATACATGATCTGCAAAATTATCTAATTTGATTGCTAGAAGAAAACCATTATAGGTTCTTCTTATAGCATTTATTTTACCTTTTAATAGATTATGGCGGGGGTCTGATTGGGCTCTATTTTTTTTAACATATAATACATCTGTAGACTTAATACCCATTTTTAGTTGTTTCCCAACTTCAAAGGATTGATTGACTTTTAACTGGATACCGCCTATATCTATGATTGACATATTCTCTTTATAGTCTATAACACAACCATCCCATATATTTTTCATTCCCAACAATTGTGCTGTACGTACTTGTTTAGGTGCATCAAATATCTGATTTGTAGTACCTTCCTCAACAATACGCCCCTCATTCATGATGATCACCTTATCCCCTATATCATGCCCTTCTTCTAGATCATGGGTAACAAAAATAATGGGTACTTTTAGGTTTTGTTTTATGATTAATAATTGTTCTCTTAGAGCAATTCTAAGAGGGTTATCTAGAGCACTGAAGGGTTCATCAAATAATAATAAACTAGGACTGGACATGAGTGCCCGTATAATCGAAACTCTTTGTTGTTGTCCTCCTGAAAGCTCAATAGGCTTTTTATGGACATATTCCCCCAGTTGGAATATACCGATTAGTTGTTCTAATTCATGGGTATATTTCTTATTCTTTTTATCTTTCACCCCATAATTAAGATTATCCATGATCGATAAGTGAGGAAATAAATTACTTTTTTGCTGAATATAGCCTATATTTCTTTTATATAAAGGTACATGAATATTGGACTTGGTATCGACTAAAGTCGTGTCATTCTGTTTAACATATCCTTCATCCATATGGACAACACCTGTGATTAAATTCAGTAGGGTTGATTTGCCACACCCTGATGGTCCAAGAATAACAAGTGTTTCTTCATCTGCAACAGAAAAAGATACATCTAATGTAAATGGGTGATAGTGTTTTTTCAACTTAAAAGTGTACATATTCATCGCCTTTTTCGAGTTATTATAATAATAAATAGTGATAGCATAATCATGATGAGTGATAAAAATAAGGCTACATTTATATCTGATTCCATAGCTGTATAAATAGCCAGAGGTAACGATTGGGTAATACCTCTTATATTACCCGCAAACATAATGGTAGCTCCAAATTCACCGATTCCACGAGCCCAGGCCATAATTAATCCTGTACCTATACTTCCTTTTGCCAAAGGATAGGTGATTTTACGAAAGACCTTCATGGGTGAATCCCCTAGGGTTAAGGCTGTTACTTCAAGCCCTCTATCTACCTTCTGAAATCCTTCTGATACCGTATTGATGAAAATAGGTAATCCAACAAAAATATAGGTAATAATAACGGCTGTTTTTGAGAAGGTAATATTGACACCTATCGTATTTAAAATACTACCTATAACGCCGTTTCTACCAAATGTCATCAGTAACATAAGACCTGTTACGGCGGGAGGTAATACAAGAGGAATACTGATGAGCATATCCAGATAACGTTTAAAGATAAAATTATATCTAGCCATCACATATGCTGTTGGTAGACCTAATACAAAAATGATGATTAGGGCAATGAAGCTACACCACGCACTAACCCCAAGTGCGGATAGTATGAAATCCCATTCCATATTCTTGAAATTACGTATAAAGTCAAGCTTCATAAATGCCAACATGGGCACAAGAATAAAGCATACAGCTATTAAATAGGGTATCATTAATAAACCTCTTCGCTTATTCATTTACAAAATCGCCACTTTTCCCACCACTTTTTTTGACCAGCCTTACATTGTTAATGGTCATGCCTTTATCAATGGCTTTGCACATATCGTAGATTGTTAATAAGGCTATGTTAACACCTGTAAGCGCTTCCATTTCAACACCGGTTTTTCCATCAACCCTTACTTCACACTCAGCTGTTACAATACAGTCTTTTTCATGAACAACAAAATCGATTCTTGACTTCGTAATAAGCAAAGTATGGCACATGGGAATCAAGCTACTTGTATTTTTCGTTGCCATGATACCTGCAACTCTGGCTACGGTTAATACATCGCCTTTTTTAGATGTTCCATTCTGTATGGCATCCATGACTTGTTTGTTTATATGAATATCGCCTCGGGCAATAGCTACTCTTTTCGTTACTTCTTTGTCTCCTACATTAACCATAACGGCATTACCCTGATTGTCAAAATGCGTAAGTCCTGTTGTCATCGTGATTCTCCTTCTCTATATAATTGAGAATTTATCTACATACTGCCTTTACCAAAGCTACAATTTGGATAAACACATGTGTCA
>JMSU01000100.1_pt1 | contig 48153 bp, 37 predicted proteins | sample 179011 | NCBI WGS metagenome assembly JMSU01 (sample SAMN02769580, study PRJNA246767) | bioreactor metagenome | isolation source: Culture-1 Bioreactor ArsB derived from microbial biomass from the upper 2 cm... | place: Germany: Bremen | collected day 87 after inoculation
GACTAAACCAGCTAAAATCGTAGTAGTTGATTTTCCGTGGGTACCAGCAACTGCAACAACGAATTTTTCATTCTGAAGATATCTACCCACAAATTCTTGCCAAGTCATTAATATATTTCTCTTTCTTCCTTCAATAATTTCGGGATGATTAGGATTTATGTCAAAAATAGCAGGTGAGACCGCTAATATGTCTACTCCTTCTAGGTGTTTGCAGTTATGACCCATTTTTACATCTATATCATTATCACGCAATACATCACAGTAGCTTGTTTCATTACAATCACATCCAGTAACGTTAAATCCAGATTTTTTTGCAATTACTGCACAAGGCACTGCACCACTTCCGCCAATTCCCATAAAGTGTACATGTAACTTCCCATCCATATTCTTTACCTCTTTTCATTTTTGATTATTTTATCATCTCCATGTATGATATATATAAAAGCAAATAATCATACTTTACTTTCATTTTATATTCTATTGTGACCATAATGAAATCAGACCTGTGGACTTTTGATTTTTTTCTGTAGCTCGACTACTTAAAGGAGTGTATTGCTACTGTTTTATCTGAATCATTTATAGCTGGATGTATCTTTGAACTCTCATATCTATCAAGTCTCTTTTATACATTCATATATTTACATCTCCTTTCTTAATTATACATGATTCTATTTAAATTATCATTAATACCTTTAGCTTTTTACGAGGCTCTTTTAATTTTAAGATATTTTTACTCAAAGGATTATCTCGCTCTATATGATATAGGAACCCTTTATATGAGGCCTGACCACCTCCAAATACCTGCCTAAACACTTTTTCTGTCAGTGCATTATCTACTTCATCCACTCTAAATAAATAGTCATAAAAATTGATGACTACAGTTATATGTAGGTTTACAGTTTTTTCTGTACGCTTTGCTTTAATGGGTTTAATGCTATAAACTTTACTACTTTTATATGGATTCCTAAGCCAACAAACAAAATTTGAAAGTGTCTCTAAGTTTATCTCTTTATAATCTACATTGATTTCTTTAAGGTAGCAAAAGTAGAGTTTCAGTGCATAACAATATGTCTTTTGCGTATTAGGGCTTTTAGCTGTCTTATTCTAAGTACTTCATATATTTTACAACTGGAACAATGGGCATTCCATTATCGCTCAGAAGTAAATATCTTCTCATAGTATTTTCTAGTAATACTTCCTGTACCTTCATGTAATCCTCCTTGTAAGTTATTGATAAACATCATATTATGTAATAAACTAATTATACAAAATATATTTCATCTATATAATGTTTATTATATATAAAAAAAGTACCGAATAGGCGGTTATATTAAACCATCTATCCGGTATTCATATTACTACATTTAATTCTTTCCGGGCAATCTTTATTCTCTTGCCACAAAATTAATATCATATCTATCCATACTATTCAACCGTCACACTCTTCGCCAAATTCCTAGGCTTATCAACATCATGCCCAAGCCCAACAGAAATATAGTAAGCAAATATCTGCTGTGGAATATTTTCAAGGAGTGATGTAAACATCCAATGTGTTCTTGGCACGTAGATGACATCATCTGCTATTTTGCTAATTTCTTTGTTACCCTCCAGTGCGATGGCTAATACCTTTGCACCTCTTGCTTTTACCTCTTTGATATTGCTTACCGTCTTGTCGAAAAGCTCTTCGTGAGCTGTAAGTCCAACAAGTAAGGAATTATCTTCAATAAGGGCTATAGGACCGTGTTTTAATTCACCTGCGGCATAAGGTTCAGCGTGAAGATAAGCTATCTCTTTGAGCTTAAGAGCGCCTTCCATGGATACAGCAAAGTCAAGACCTCTACCAATATAAAACACATTCTTAGAATTAATATATTTGTATGCTAGTTCTTTAATAGCATCTGCTTGACTTAGAACCTTAGCTACTTTTTCTGGTAATAAGTAGAGTTCTTCACGTAGTTCCATGAATTCGTCCTTCGATATTCTACCAAGTTCCATGGCAATCTTAATGGATAGAAGATACATGGCACATAATTGTGCAGAGTAAGCCTTCGTTGATGCAACTGCTATCTCTGGACCTGCTAGGGTATAGAGAACGTCATCTGCGTCTCTTGATATGGTTGAGCCAACCACGTTAACGATACCAATGACATGAGCACCTGCTTTTTTAGCCAATCGTAAGGCTGCTAATGTATCCGCTGTTTCTCCTGATTGAGATACCACGATCATTAATGTGTTTTCGTCCATAATAGGATCACGGTAACGGAATTCTGATGCAACTTCTGCAACAACAGGTATTCGGGCTACTCTTTCAATGAGGTATTTACCTACTAAACCTGTGTATGATGCTGTACCACAAGCAACGATATAGATTTTATTAATCTTCTCTAAAACGTCCTTTGTTATTGTAATATTATCCAGTACAATATCTTCTTCATCCATTGGAAGTCTTGGTGCTAATGTATCTTTCACAACTCTAGGTTGTTCGAAGATTTCCTTTAGCATATAATGGTCATAACCGTCTTTCTGAGCGGCTTTTATATCCCATGTTACGTTGAATACATCTCTATGAACGACCTGCTTATTTGTATCCATAATGGTGATATCATCTTTGGTTACAACAGCAACTTCTCTATCTTCTAGTAAATAGATATCACGAGTATGCTCTAAGATAGCTGGAATATCCGATGCAATAAAGTTCTCACCTTTTCCAATGCCGATAATGAGTGGGCTATCTTTTCTAACTGCTATTAATTTATCGGGCTCCTCATGACATAGTACACCAAATGCATATGAACCATTAATTCGATCAACAGCTTTCAAGACAGCGTCTAATAAATCATGGGATTCACTGTAATAATAATCGATTAATTGAACAGCAACTTCTGTATCTGTTTCGGATAAAAATGCTTGCCCATTGGATTGTAATTCTTCCTTAAGGTTCATATAATTTTCAATAATCCCGTTATGCACCAAAGATATTGTACATGAGCTGTTTAAGTGAGGGTGAGAGTTCACATCAGATGGCTCACCATGGGTTGCCCAACGGGTATGACCTATACCAATCGTTCCCCTTAATGGATTCTCAGTTAAACATTGTTCTAATATTTTTAAGCGTCCTTTTGTTTTAATGGACTTTATTTTATCATTATGGATAGAGACACCTGCTGAATCGTAGCCACGATATTCTAAGCTTTTTAACCCATCTATTAGAATGGGGGTTGCTTCTCTATCACCTATATATCCAACAATACCACACACAACTTATTCCTCCTAATTCAATCTATTTTCGATTAAAGCTGCTAACGCTTTTGCTTCTTTGGTTAGGGCTTCTTGATCTTTTCCCTCGATCATAACACGTACTAATGGTTCTGTGCCTGACGGTCTAATTAATACACGACCTTCGCCATTGAATTTTTCTTCTAATTGGTCAATGACTTTCTTAATTTCCTCATCTTCTAAGTACTTCTCTTTATTTTCATTTTTTACTTTTGCATTTACCAATATCTGTGGTAGAACATTCATCACTTTTGCAAGTTCTGATAGAGTTTTATCTGAATGTTTTAAGGCTTCTAAAAGGTGTAGGGCTGTTAATAAACCATCACCTGTCGTATTTTCATCCAAGAAAATGATATGACCTGATTGTTCACCGCCAAGGTTATATCCTTCTTCCATCATCTTCTCCAGTACATAACGATCTCCAACAATTGTTTGCTCTATCTGAATATCTTTTTCTTTTCCCATCATAAACAGTCCAAGATTACTCATAACGGTAGCTACAATGGTATCTTTTTTAAGAGTACCTTGCATTTTCATATAGTTACCACAGATTGCCATGATCTGATCTCCGTCTACCATATTTCCACATTCATCTACAGCAAGGCAACGGTCTGCATCACCATCAAAGGCAAGACCAATATCAGCTCCAATTTGCTTAACAAAATGTTTCAGATCGTCCATATGGGTTGATCCACATTTTTTGTTAATATTTGTGCCATCTGGTTCATTATGAATGATAAATACCTCAGCACCTAATTGGCGTAAAGCCTCTGGAGCAGATACATAGGATGCTCCATTGGCACAATCGATCACAATCTTCATACCTTTTAGATTCATATCTATGCGTGTCTTTACGTAATCAATATATGCATGAATACTTTCTGTTTTATGTTTTACTCTACCTATATCTATTCCTGTACTTAATTCGATGTCATCCATATTATGTAAGATAATATCTTCTATTTCATCTTCTAAGGCATCCGATAACTTATGTCCTTTATTATTAAAGAATTTAATGCCATTGTATTCTACTGGATTGTGGGATGCGGATATGACAACACCTGCATCTGCATTGTATAGTCTTGTTAAGTGAGCAACAGCCGGTGTGGGTACAACACCTAAACTCACAGCATTAGCTCCTACTGAGCAAATACCCGCTATAATTGCTGCTGATAACATCTCACCAGAAATTCTTGTATCTCTTCCAATCAAAATCGTTGGTTTATGCTTGTTTTCTTTTGTTAGGACGTAAGCTCCTGCCTGCCCTAACTTAAATGCTAAATCAATAGTAAGTTCCTTATTTGCTACACCACGAACACCATCAGTCCCAAATAATTTGCCCATCATCATATTCCTTTCATCTTCTATACGGTTTCTTTTGTATTATAGCCCTTGATATTACTTTTTCAATTATAGCACTATGAAAATCCCCCTTCAATTAAAATTGCCATAAAACCTATTCATTTTAATCTCTGGTATATACCACTTTTGCAATTGGTCTATATTATAGTAATATGTATTTAGCTTATTCAATGTTACATGAATTATGATTTTGCCTATTAGACGACTCGTTAGTACCACAATTAATGGGACTATATATCTTCATCCGCTTAGGGGATTTGTTGTTAGGAAAGTTTCATTACTACATATGTAGATGCTTCTATCACATATGCTCAAAATTAGAACTTATCAATAAGATAGAAAAAGCAATCAATTTCCTATTGATAAGGAAATTGATTGCTTCCATTCTTTTTATATACCTTCACCGTTATTGTTATCCTCTGATGGTATATTTGGATCAGGGTCTGGTACTGGGTCTGAGCTATCTGTTGAAGGTTCTTCATTTACATTATCACTGATGGTGGTTTCAACTTCTTTTGTTATTTCAACATTGATCTTAGGTAAAGGTGACACCAATTCTACTGCGTCAGTATAATTAAGTACTAACGAGACTTCATGTGTACCCTCCGTTAAATTGCTTAAATCCACACTTGGGCTGAGGCTGATTGACGAGACTCTATTCAAATCCTCTTCTATACCTCTAAATACCAGATTAATATTTTCTTCATTTAATATGGAAAGTTTAAGCCCGTTTGCTGGCAGTTTCGCAATAATATCACCAGGTTCTATAGCAACTTCCTTCTCAATAATCTTATCAATTCGCAATTCTATAGTAGCTTCTGCAGATGACTTATCACTAACAGTCACATCTTTTAGATAATCATTAATATTTTTAGAAACTTTGGTATCTTCGTTAAGTCCAGTTAAATCTACTGGTAGCGTTATAATATTTATACTATCAATAGCTTCTTCTGTACCAATGATCTCAACTTGTTTTGGTACAACTGTACTACCTGTAAGTTTATACCCTGCGGCTACCTTACCAGTTGGATTAACGTTTAGTGTTACTGTTTTATACTTTCTAACCTTAACCGATACTTCAACCTTATCAATACTTTTATCTAAAATGATTTCTTTTCCATTTGTATCATATAATCGAATAGGAGCAACAGTCGATACATCTTCAAAAGCGTCCTCTACTTGAACATCCACTAAGGCTTTAACTACTAAATCAACCTTTGATTCTGCTCCCGTTATCTCAACAGTATTCGGTGTTCTAACTTCTTCAATAATTCTATAAGAATCTCTTACCTTACCTATTGGATTAACTTCAATAGATTTAATTTCTTTTTTACTGTTTTCCAAACCAATATACATATGTGTAGGTTCTATATTTATCACATCAAAGTTTTTTTCTCCATCGATATGAATAGCAATGGCACCAAATGGTGATAACTCCTCAATATTTGCAGTTGCTTTAATATCACCAGCTCTTAGTTTTTCAAGAACAGACTTTTTAGCTGATACACGTACATTCACATATTCACCTTTTTCGATGGTAATATATTGCTTCTTATTACTATTATTAATGCTAATGACATTAGAATCGCCAATAGGAACATTCCCCTTAAGTACCTGTACAGGAATATGTGTAATGGGTTTATCATCTGTCGGGTCTTCAATTCTAATCACAGCAAACCAGATGAAAAATGCTAATATAATTGATGTAATTTTCCAGGCTACATTTCTTGTAAATATATTACCCATTCTTCTGTCTACCTTTCCATAATTTAAACTTCTTAATGTCAGCTGTTTTCTTTTGATAGGCTAATTTATTTCTTAAATAATCACTATCCACATTACGAATGATATTGCCACCCATAGCCATGGATATCTTGCCTGTTTCTTCTGATATAATTATGACAACACTGTCCGATACTTCTGTTATTCCCACAGCAGCTCTATGCCTTGTCCCCAGTTCTTTGCTTAAGCTCATATTATCGGATAGAGGTAAATAACAAGTAGCGGCTGCAATCTTATTATGCCGTATAATAATAGCACCATCATGTAAAGGTGTATTATGTTCAAATATATTAACAAGTAGTTCACTGGAAATATCTGCGCGAATAGGTATTCCTGTTCGTTCATATTCACCAAGACCTACTTCTCTTTCAATAACAATCAAGGCTCCTGTCTTATACTTCGACATCTGTCCTATAGCTTTAATAAGTTCCTCAATGGATTGTAACGTAATACGCTCTTTGCTATCATCATCAAAAATCATAAACGTGGAAACGAAATCACGTCTTCCTAACTGCTCTAAAGCACTTCGAAGTTCTGGTTGAAAAACAATAACAAGTGCAATAATACCTACATTAATGGTATTCCGAAATACCCATGTAATGGTATGCAATTTAAATATACTAGCTATTATAAAGATGAGAAATATAATAACCATACCTTTAAATAATGTCCATGCTCTCGTTCCTCTTACCCACTTTAAAAGTTGATAAATGACAAAAGCAATAAGACCTATCTCAATGATATCCTTTATCCTAACAATAGGAAATTCAAGCTTTGTTAGACTCTCCCATATTACATCAAAACTAAATTGTTGCATTTTCACACCCTCTTCAACCTGTTAGAACACTTTCAGTCTTTATCTGTTTTTAAGTTATCTGTATGAACTAAATAAATTCAATATATCCTTATCATATATATCGTCATTTTTACCCTGTTTAATAAGCCTAATAGGCAATCAATACCACTTTCTATTAGTGTCCGTAACTCTCCCATAAAATACTCATGGTAACAACAAGATGTGATGACTTTGACTATAGCCATCTGTCTAATAAAGCTTATATCTTATTATAGCATTATTTTGATTGAAGAAAAATACATTTTCAAAAATATTTTGTGAAAAGCTAATCTCATTTGAAACATCTCTTTATATCCATTGTTTTCAAAAAAGCTGTCGCAAAATATTCATTTTGCAACAGCCCACTTTAGCTTTTCAACGTACACCCTAATACGATTATGGTTTATTTTGGTATACTATTGATACGCTTGACCTTTTTAATCTGTTTTCCGATTTTAATCTTTGGTATGGCTTTAACATAATAGATATAATCATCGTCTTCAAACTGGACTTTCTCAGCCCGTGAATAATCTAGCGATATCTTCATAAACTGGCAAGCTGCTACAACGGCTATTGCCACAATGGAACCCAGAAAAACACCAATAATGGATATATCTGTTTTTAAAATAATATTACCAACTGTAAAACCAAGCATATTTGTAACACCACCTGCTACAATAGCAATGTACCATATATAATCAAATTCCAAGCGACTTATAAAATATGTAATTAAAATAACAGCTACAAAGATAACAATTGTAAGCATCATTGCTTTATCATTCAGTAAAGAATCCATCATCGTTTTGTACATACTCATAAGTGATTCTGGTAAATTCGTTAAATCCGCTGCTTTTATGGCTAAAAAGGTCGGCATATATCCTGCAAAGAAATAGATTACGATACCTATACCGATAGGAATAACAGCTATAGGTCCTATAAATAACCCAGCAAATACAGGTAATACATAAGGAATACCTAGCGAAAATAGTAAAGGTGTTACGATAATAAGATATCCCATCTTTGGTACTAGACGCAAATACAATAAGTAGACAATTAACATAATGATAAATATGACGGCTATAGCTTCTATTGAAACATAAACCAAATGACTGCTAATCACTACAATCAAGAGTAAAATTATCCAGTTACCTGGTATAAAACTTGCCATGGCTGCTAAAAGAACATTTACAAAAGGTTTATTTAGCACTTTAGCATAGTTTAAAACACCATTCAATTTTGTAAACACCATCAATGCAAATATAAATTTTAGTAATGGCAATAGCCATCTTTCGTGTCGTTTAAAAAGTGTTATGAGCACTTCTCTTATCTCATACAGCTTTGTCATGTTCAAAATATCCTCCTCGAAAATTCCTTATTTAAATTGATCTAATTTGCTAAGTAACTTCTTATATTTACTTATCCGTATCTCAGCACTCTTATATCGCTTCCTATATATCATGGTAGATATAATGGTATACACTGTTAATACGACAGCTAGTATGATTAAATACTTGATACCCGTACCAATAAAGTCAAACTCTGTTATTTTATTCAGATCTTTCATTAATCTCTGGCTTAAATCAATACTAAACAAAATACACATGACAATGGCAACACCTAATCGTGTTTTAAAATTTTGATAAGACACATAATTGGATTTGAAGAAGTTATTAACAGAAAAATCCTCTTTCCCCACGTTTTTCTCATAAATAGCCAAATGTGTCATCATCTTTACTTTATCTTTATTCATATGCTCCTCCGTTCACCATATCCATTAAAATGACTACTCTTTAGGCAGTAAGCCACCTGTTTTGTATTTGGCTCCAGCATTCCATAAAATCCACTCTTCAAGACCAGCATCATAAACGGCTTGTATCTGTGCTCTTATTGCCTCACCATCATAGACACGGTAGTTAGGCTTTCTTAGATAAGTAGCTGTAAAGGCTTGTAGCCAAGGTCTCACTATGGCTCCTTTTTTATCTTCAAGTTTTTCATATTCTTCATTAGAATCTTCCATAGCACCATAAATGGTTTCGTATGGGTATAAGTCTGAGTGTTTATCTTTTGGTATACCAAAGAATCCTTTACCATAGTGTGATGGGTATACCATTGGGCAGATGACATCCAGTTTCTCAGCCATTTTCAGATAATCTTGACCGATGACTTTTGCATCCACTTTGCTATTGATGATAATACCAAATACATCAGCTGAAACTTTTACCCCGTAAGGTTCTAGCTCACTTGTAGCATATTCCACAAAATCAGTAATGATTTCCATCCTTGTTTTTTCTTCTGAACCAGGTCCAAAATCAGCATTTTTTAATTGCTTTGTTGCTTCAAATCTTATATAGTCAAACTGAATTTCCTTGAATCCAGCTTCAGCTGCTTTTTTTGCAATGTTAACCACATATACCCAAACATCTTTGTTGTATGGGTTTAACCAAGGCACTTTATCGTAATACCATAGGGAACCATCTTTATTCTTAATGGCATAATCTGTTTTTCTCTTAGGTAAATAAGGGTCTTTGAAAGCAACGATACGTGCTATTGGATATATCTCATGATCATACAACTTATTCATGAACCCATCTATATCTTTAATGTATCGATATTCTGCTTTTACTTCATCTACTTCAGGAATATCCATCTCAAAAGTTACACGACCGTTATCGTCTTTTACATCAATAACGAAGGCATTAATCTCAGTCGTATCAGCCAGTTCAATTAAGGAGTCTAACCTAGACGTACTACTAGCAGCTGGCGCATTAACATAGACACCTTTTACTACAGGTGCTTTTTGATATAAATCATAACTAACTGCTGATGCCTTTAGATAATCATTATAACCAACTTCTAGTGCCAACACTTCTTTGTCTTTGTTAGGCTTAATGATTTTGTCGATAAAATTCTCAACATCTGCTGAATCACTATCCCCATTCATGAAGAATTTGTAGTATCCGAATCCTCCTACACTGAGAACAATGAGCAGTGCCAGTATTAGCAACGTATAATTCCTTTTCTGACGATGTTTATAATGATTAGCCATTCGCTTTTTCTCCTATCTTTTTTCAGTGGTCACGCACGATATTATCCTTACATTATAGCATATAAGTTTTTTAATTTCGACACTTTTTTAGTTGATTTAGTCTTACTAGTTTATTGGTCTATTATAGCATAGAGATATTGTCCTAACACTCTAGTTTTATATGTTTATAGCCTTATTAGATATTGACGTACCGTTATAATTAAAGGGTTTTTTAATGAAAATTTAATTGTTTTACTTTATTTTATATTATTGCACTTATAACATTTCTTAATCAAGTTTTATGGACTATTTGTTAAATGACATTATCTTTACTCTCTTTTGGGAATAAAGCATATTATGGTGTAGTCTATACTATGAAAGAAATTATATCAAATTGCTTAATTAGTATACCACACTTTATCCAATAAAGAAATAATGGAATCCCTGAATAAAATTACCAAAAAAACACCTTAAAGATATATTCAATCCTCAGGCGTTCTCTTAATAATACACTATTTATGCACATACTCTAATTGCTTAATATTTTCTATAAAAGGTTGGAGTTCAATGGCATATACCTTCTGCATTTCCCTAAGGTTAACTGTTAGATCTTCTGTCACATGGGCAATCTGTTCTATGTTGATATCTATAGGTATATTTGCCTTTTTAATGACTTTTATGCCCAATCGAACCAGTTGAAGGGGTATATGGATGAGACGTATCCTTCTATTCATTTCACGTGCTAGTATCTGAATCATCTCATCATAGGTCATAATATCTAAACCTCCTATGTCAAAAGTGATATTCCTCTTAAAATTCACTATTCCAGCCATAATGTATTGTGCTACCTCTTTCACATGAATAGCTTGCTCCAGTGCCTGCCCATTACCAATAACAGGGAAATATCTGGTCTTATGGATGAGTTCACATATCTTAGACATACCCTTGTCACCATTTCCGTAGATCAGTGATGAACGTATGATCATATAGGGTATATCTGATGACCTAACAATAGCTTCTGCCATTAATTTACTCTTAGCATAATCTCCTTTCTCTTGTAGATGAACATTGATACTACTCATATACAAGATCTTCATAATATCGTTTCGTTTACAAAAACTTATGACCTTCTCTGTACCCGTTACATTGGTCCTATAAAAAACATCTTCTCCCCCGCTTATGCCATTGCAATGCCCAGCTAGATGAATGGCTATGTGAATCTGTCTCTGAACAATTACCTCATCGATACACTGCAAGTCACTCTCTATGGGTATAATTTTGCTAGATGGAAGAATGGTTGGAGCATAGCGATAGAGACAATATATTCTCTTAATATGCTCAGAACAATGAAGTAACTCCATGACTGCTCTACCGACTAAACCACTAGCTCCCGTTAGAAATACGTTCATACCTTCCTTTTTAAAAGAAATTTCCATATGTTATCATCTGCCTAACTATTTTAGGCATGTGCCAGAGAACACGCCACTTTTTCCTAATAAGAATTCCAATTTCTCTCACACTGTTATAGAAGCAAGGGGTTTTGCACTAAGAGATTATTCGAATTCATTCTTTAAAATTCTTGCTGAATAAAATTCATTAATCATATTTGTTGCATTATACTCATCTGGTAGTACTTTGATATTATCACTCCTAAAATCATTTATCTTTCTTCAATGCATAAATTTCTCACGATTGATTTCGATCCTCACAATCATACTAAAATAAGTATCATAGCTTTATGCATTCAAAAAAGTCCCATCCGTATCAAACAAATGATCTAATTCATCATTTGTCATTACATTAGATACTTTATCACGAATAATGCTCTTAGACATATCCAATCTTTTAAACCTCTTTTTACCAGCCCCATCTTTTGCCATTCTTATTAGCTCAATACGACCAACCCCAGGATTTTGCCTTGCATATTCAGCAAAGCCCTTTGCTTTACCGAGATTATCCGTTCTTGAGGGATCATGTGGTTCTAGCAAGTCTATAACATATCCCGAAGCAATATCTTTTCTAATTACTATAAAATCAGGATATGCTGGTTTATCAATTCCTCCAATTTTATACGGAACACAAAGAGACCATGACTTTTTCACTGGATTTCTTAGCCAACAAACAAAATTGGTCTGAGTGACTTCTTCTTCGAGCACACCTTCTTCCCATCCATTCAATTTTATTCTGGCTTTTCCTGAATTATCAACAAATAAATGATTAGTGTAATCTTTACCATCATGAGCATGCTTCAACTGAATCTTCTCAGGCAATATATAGTTATGCTTACTTACAATATCACCATCAGATACAATTCTATCATATTGATTCTTAAATCGATCAGATAAGCCGATTGTCTTTCTCCTATTATCATCATTCATTTTATGAAAACGTTTTTTTGCATATGAATATAATTTTGAAATACAATCATCATTTGACACATAGAGAATAATATCAATTTTATACCCTAATATATTATCTGACTCAGCATATTTTTTGCCATACCGATAACTTACCCCTTCTTTTCCAAGCTTTGCTTCTGCAATCCTCAACTGTCTATCAATATCTGTGTCTGCTGATGTTAAAAGATCATCAAAACCTTTATCATCGATTACCTTGCCAAATACATCAAAAATCTGTGTATTTAACTTAAACTCTAGTACGTTTTTCGCTAATTCTTGATACTCGCCACTATCTTTCAGTGTTACGATATACTCATGAATCATTTCAACAATTTCGTCTATTATAGAGTCTGTTGCACTTTGATCTATACCAGATTGTGTTAACAGCCTTGCTAAAGCATATAAGGATGAAAGATAATTGCTAATTACAACACTTCTGACATCATATGTAAGTAATCCAGCATTATTTATTACTTTCATAATCTCTTCTCTGTCAATATCATCTCTGCTCTCTGCATTCTGTTCCACTTCTTGATTTTCTTCTACCGGATTATCATGAATTGATGATTCATCAGTTTTTATCTGATTCTCTACATTTTCTATATTACTCTGTCCATTTTGAGCACATACTTCTTCAGGTATTTTAGCCTTTGTTGTGTTTGCATCAGTTGAATTGATGTTTTCTGAGCCACCTTGTTCTGTAGTTCTTTGTGCAACATCAAATAGTGATTCTTGCCCTTCTATTTGATCCTCTGTCTTCCCTGACCCATTTGATATCTTAGATACTGTTGGAGTAGTCCGAGTTGGTTTAAGCGTTAATGTATCAAATGTCTTATCACCAAATGATTCACCGTATACATCTGTAGGTATATCTCCACCTTCAGAACTTTGCAGAGCCTCAACCACATCGTTTACTGTTTCGGCATCAAAATATGGCAAGTATAAATGAACGTCATTTAATGTATCATCTACCTTGATATACATTTGCATTGGTGTTCTAACCATTCTACCTAGAAGCTGTGCAATATATGTAGCATCTTTTGCACGTCTAAATGACATCATTGTCTCTGCTCTTGGGCAATCCCATCCTGTAGATAAATTTTCTTTAAAGAAAACAATTTTGATATTTCTATCTTCTGCAATCTTGGATGGTTCAACATACTGAACATTCAAACCGTTTATATTTAATGTTGACTTTGTTTGTCCAAAAGTATGAACGACCTCACCAACTTTAAATTTCATACCCGTTCGCTCTTCTACTTTATTCATACAATCCCCTAAATCTGTTTCGGAAATTGTTGAAGCGTTTCCATTTTGAACTTGGATTACAAAAACAGGATTTACATATGCATAATGCTGCTCATAGCAGTACTGCGTCCAGTGGTCCCATTTTTGCTTCCATTCATCTGCAGCAGCTTGCAGTACTGCCATATCCTTATTTGAAGTATCTGGATATGTAATAATGATCCTATCTTTTAACAATCCTGATGATCTAACCTCATCTGCTGTGGTCTGAACTCTGTGAAGTGTTGATATTGTTCCAGTCACTAATTTATTAAATCGATTCCATGTAGCAGTTATTCCTATCACAAGTGGCATTACTGGTATTCCATCTTCTTCACTACCTTTGATAAATTTCTGCATTATTGATGTAGCTTTACTAGCTTCTCTTCCTTGCATCCCGCGATGAGCCTCATCAATAACCAAGTATAATCTATCCGATTTCTCTCTCACTGTATTTCGTAATGTTTCCCATATCGTATAGTGCCTACTATCCGAGTGTTTTGTTAGATTCTTTCCTAGACCAATCTTCTGTGTGTTTAAAAAATATATTTTCCCGTCTTCAAAAAATTCCATATTGAAAGACGCTTCTTCCACTGTTACTGTTTGATCTAATCTGATTTTGTCTGCCTTTAGATCAATCTTCTGTTTCGACTGTTCATTCAATTCGGGTGAATCTGAAAGCCAGATAAATATTGCATCTGGTTGTTCTGGGTGATTTTCATTACCAAAATAAATATCTTCCATCAGCGAGGCAATAATTATTGTTTTTCCGGCTCCTGTTGGTGCAGTATAAGACACAACTTGAGGTGTATTGGTACGCTGGTAACTTCCTGATGCTTCACTAATCTCTGAACGCAAATTTGATAGCGCTAATCTTTGAAAGGGAAATAGTTCTACTTTCATTCTTTACCTCCTATGGTTTATTCTAAAATTATCAAGATAATCTCTATATAGCTGAAATGTGTCTTTTGCATTTATTTTTGAAATAATTTCATGATATCCTGATTCTGAATCAGTTACAATATACACTGTCTCAATTGCCTCATTTTGCTCAAGTGCTTTTTCAAACCTCATATAATGGCTTTCGTTCACTAATATTGCAAATTTATTTTCTGGAAGAATCAGCATTTCAGGAATATTGGCATCATCAACTTCCGGACATTTACCAATAGCTCCAGCTTTCATCCATAGTATTGGAATTAACTCCTTAAATTGCCTCCCTAATTCAACTTCATGCTTATCTAAAAAGCCTAATTTAAAGTATTCCACATTAGTCTTAAACCCCTCTGCCATTGGTTTTTTTATTGTCTCTTGAGCAATATAATCACCCATAACTGCATCGATACTTTCTTTCGCCTTATTAAATTCAGATTTCTTTTCCGCAACAATATATATTTCCCGCAAATAGTCACAACCTTCTAACTCATCCAGATATTCATCTATTACATGAACATCAAATAAAATGGAAGATTTATATTTATCATCTTTAGGAATTACATATTTACTATCTACAGTAACTAATTTCTGTGGTATGTCTCCTTTACCAATCAAACTAACTAATTGCTTCTTTTTTGTGACTGTACTTAAGTTCTCTAATGATACAACTGAAATTTGTACATACTTTCGTTTAAAAGCTTTTTCAGAGGTTAATGATGTATAATATTCGCCTTCAAGTAATGATCCATCTTCACGCCTTCCTAATATCGAATACTTCGCACGTGGCCAAGTAACAGACTTACATATTCCATGCTTTTCCCATTCATCATCACCGGGTTTGTATCCACTCTTTGTTAGTTCCACACTTTCTTTCTCAGAGCATTCATTATTTGTTACAATAATGCATCTACGACTCCCACCATCTTCCGCATTAAGAAGGTTAATTGCGTTTAATGTTGTTCCACTTCCCGCAAAAAAATCTACAACCAAAGCATTCCTATTGTTTCTCAATATTGCAGCAATAGCATCCTTTGTCGCATATAGAGATTTAGGGAAAGAAAATGATCGTGATTTTCCAATCATGGAGGACAATAACTCTGTACCATAAGCACCGGCATTATGTAATGTACGATACCATACTGTTCGTATTGCTTGATTATGAGCATCTGCATATTCAATATTTACAATACCTGTTTTCTCATCTTTACCCGTTATGATCACTTTTCCATTATCAACCATCTTTTGTGTCTGACTACTGATATATGTAATCCCATACGTCTTTCTCTTAGCATCATACTTTCCAAGTTTTACATATCCCTTGTTAATAAGGTTTCTAAAAGTTTCTGCACCTACACTCCACCTTCCTAGACTTCCATCTGTTCTAATTGGCCATGCTACTTCATAACCATTTTGTGGGCTAAAACTTGGTGTTTCTTCAAATGGCAACGAGTTACCAGCTCCAGCAACCACTCCATTCTCAATGTCTATATAAACTGGATAAAACATGTTTTTTCGATCTTCTCTACGAGCACTTGTTCCTGATCTCAGTAAAGACTTCCAACGTACTTTTTTTGAAGTTTCTAGTTCCCCTAACATTGAATCATCACCTACAGGTACGTATGCATTTGGTGCGAAACAGTAAATTGCATATTCTTCAACACGTGAAAATCGACCTTGCGTTGCTCCTGTTGGATTACTTACATAAGTTACCATTTGAATATAAAAATTAGGGAATATTTGCTCAAGAAGAGTTCTTAAATGATGGACTTCATGTTCATCTATTGTTACTATTAAAACTCCTGTACTAGGATTAAGTATACTTTTTGCCAATATCAAGCGCTTCTCCAGCATAGAAAGCCATTTACTGTGTCTATATACATCTGAATCATCCACATAATCATTATTATATTTCCAGTCTCTTGCTCCAGTATTATATGGTGGATCAATATAAATACAATCAACTTTTTTGGGGTATAAATACTCTAACAATTGCAATGCATGATAGTTATCAGCCTCAATAAGTGTATGCCATAAACTACTGTCTAGGGCATTCTCTACCGAGTCCACAGGAATTAATTGTGGATATATGGGTTCACCAAACTCAGCAATATTCACTAGTTCATGAATAGGAAACTTTACGATTTCCTCAGTCATTTTACTAACACATGAAGCAATATCATTTTGGATTTCAATAACCTTAAACAATAAATTTTCGCTAGCTGATTTCAGAGTCACATTTGACCCCTTTTTTATTTTGTTTGCATACATTCTTGTACACTCCGGCAAATGCTCTTCAAATACCAATCCAAATCGTTTATTCTTTATAGTCCTTCCAATCTCTTCTTCTAGTCTTTTTTTGAGTTCTATACTGTTTATTTGACTTAGTAAATCATTAATTGCAGACATATTATCCATCCTTTTTTCTTAAACATATTTAGTCGCATATTATAATATTATATCACACTCGAATTAGGATATTGAAACATTTAATACCATTTTCCAAAAAAAGCCGGAGGAATTATCCTCCAGCTTTCATAGTCAACTTTCTGTCACCTCTCACTAAACAGGTGTAAATTGGGTGTATCTAGATGCATTCAACACACTCAAAACCTTATTAATAAAAGGTTTATTAATCTCTTAGCTTCATGGTTGGGAATAATAATACGTCTCTAATGGAGTAGGAATCCGTTAGTAACATAACCAGACGGTCAATACCGATTCCAAGTCCACCTGTTGGAGGCATACCATATTCAAGAGCTGTAATAAAATCTTCGTCAATCATGCTGGCTTCTTCATCACCTGCTGCACGAAGTTCTTCTTGTCTTGCAAATCTTGATCTCTGATCAATTGGGTCGTTAAGCTCTGAGAATGCATTAGCAAATTCACGCTTGGTAATGAATAACTCAAAACGCTCTGTATAATCTGGCTTCTCTGGCTTTCTTTTAGCTAGAGGAGAGATCTCAACAGGATGATCTGTGATAAATGTAGGTTGAACAAGGTGCTCCTCAACATACTTTTCAAAGAATAAGTTAAGTATATCACCTTTTTTATAATGCTTCTCAACATCAATATGATGCTCTTTTGCTAACGCTTTTGCTGCATCATCACCTTCAACAGTATCAAAGTCAATCTCAGCATATTGCTTCACAGCATCCACCATGGATAATCTTGCGAATGGTTTACCAAGATCAATCTCAGCACCATCATAAGTCACCATTGTTTTACCAAGTACTTTCATAGCTACTGTACGGATAATCTCTTCTGTTATATCCATCATACCGTGATAATCTGTATAGGCTTCATATAATTCTAACAAAGTGAACTCAGGATTGTGACGAACAGATAATCCTTCGTTTCTAAATACACGTCCAATTTCATAGACACGTTCAAAACCACCAACAATTAATCGCTTAAGTGGTAACTCAAGTGCAATCCTCATGTACATTTCCATATCAAGAGCATTATGATGTGTGATAAAAGGTCTTGCAGATGCTCCTCCAGATATAGTATTAAGTACAGGAGTTTCAACCTCAAGATAACCTTTGTTATCAAGGACATTTCTAATTTCTTTAATTATCTTGGTTCTTGCAAAGAACGCTTCTTTTACTTCTGGATTAACAATAAGATCAACATAACGTTGACGGTACCTTGTATCTGTATCTTTCAATCCATGATATTTCTCTGGTAGTATTTGTAAACTCTTAGAAAGAAGTGTTACTTCTTTTGCTTTAACAGATATTTCACCTTTCTGAGTTTTGAATACCTCACCTTTGACACCGATGATATCACCAAGGTCATAGTGTTTGAAATCATCGTAATCTTCTTCACCGATAGTATCTTTTCTTACATAGGTCTGAATTTGTCCATTTCTATCAGCTACATGACAGAATGAAGCTTTACCCATTAGACGCTTCGTCATAATTCTTCCTGCTATGGATACAGTTTGTCCTTCAAGGGTATCGAAATTATCGACGATATCGTTACTATGATGACTTACATCAAATTTTGTTAATTGAAAAGGATCTTTCCCTTTACTTTGTAAACCAGCTAATTTATCTCTTCTAATTTGTAAGAGTTCATTAAGGTCCTGTTCTTTGTCCATGCTGTTATTTTGGTTATCTGACATCTACAAGCCCTCCTTGTACATTTATAGTTTTTCTTAGGTAAAATTGTCATAAGTAAAATTTCTCTAATGGATACATGATCGTGTATATCCCATTCAATCAATTAAGTACTTTTGCAACCATTACCATATTTGCATTTTATTATATCACTCTAAAGCCGCTACATCAAATTTTTATAGATATTTTTATATACACCGAAAATTATCTTCATGACAAATCCAGTTACTCGATTTGTTTATGAAGATAATCCTCGCTTTTTTCATATATTGTGCCATGGCTTTGTTTGCTTGCAAGGACAAAGTCACAACAAGTGTGGGAAAATTCATTTTCACACTTAATTTAGCAATACACCTATTCAAATTTGAAATTAATATTATTTTTATTTAACGATGAATATCTAATACTTTTAATTTCACTACACCATTAGGTGTCTCTGCTTGAACTTCATCATCAATTTTTGAACCAATTAAGGCTTCTCCAACAGGTGATTCATTTGATATTTTATAATTCAATGGGTCTGCTTCCATTGAACCAACAATTGCATAGTCTACTTCTTCTTCAAATTCATAATCATAAAGTCTAACCTTACAACCTACGCTAATTGTATCAAGAGATACTTCTTCTTCATCTACAACTTCTGCTCTTTTGAGTATGTTTTCGATTTCTACAATTCTTGTCTCTATTTCACCTTGTTCTTCTTTTGCTGCGTCGTATTCTGCGTTCTCTGATAAGTCACCTTGCGCTCTTGCATCTTTAATTTTCTCGGCTACATCTTTTCTTCTTACTACTTTTAAGTGCTGTAACTCTTCTTCTAATTCTCTTAGTCCGTTATATGTTAGAATAATTTTTTTGTCAGGCATCTTGCTACACCCTTCCTCTAATATTAATAATGTTGCTTGTAACTCTTCTAGCAAAACAAGTAAAAGTCCCCCATTACTTCTTCTGTTTCTGCATCAATATAAGTTGAATAGCGTGATTTACCTAATCCAGTCACTAATTCAGGCAATTCAACTTACAAGTTAGGAAAAAAAATGTTAAATTATACTTAACTGTTAAAATATCTAATTCTACCTTATAGATATAATAAAGCGTTTATATTCAAGGTATTATAACTTAATATAAACAAGTTGTCAAGATATTAGAAATGTTTTGATGATGGCTTATATAATTGTTTCCCCCCTCTGATACATTTTACCAATTTCTACTTGATACTTGCCTAATATCTGTTGTACCTTTTCGAACATAGTGCTCCTATATCCATACATATACATACTCCTTAGTATTCTATTTTCGTTAAGTAAAATACCATGGAATAGTTCCTTGTTCATGGGGCGATCTTCTATATGCATATCCACTTCTGTAATAATGCGGATATCGCTCCTTTTTATAAGAATATTCTTTATTTTATCATCACTGGATATAAAATCAATCATGTAAGAACCTTCATCAAAACAATAAAACACTTTAGTCTGATCACGACTACAATTAATGATAATATCACCTGGTATTTTTTGATTAATATTATAATTGGTTACCCATACAGCTAACCCAGTTTCCTCATAAATCGCTTCAATACTTTCTTCAAATTGATCTGGCTCCGATGTAATAAGGGTTAAATTATTAATATGATCATATATCTGGTTCATAATGTATGTCGTTCTACTATTATCTCCATCTATTAGAACAAAATTCATATCTTTTAATTCTTTATGACTTCTTTTAATTATTTTTTCAATAACCGCGTTCATGTATAAGAACTGAACATTGGTTTTATTCGCAATTAATCCATTAAAATCTTCACTAAATGGTCTTAGTTCCTTTGATAAGATGGTGGCATTGACATTATATAACATAGCTTTCTGATTCCATTCATTAATAACTTCCTTAACATAATCTGGATTCAGCAAATCTTCTTCCATAATAGGTAAAGTAATGTCAAGGCCTGTATGATCAAGATGTTGGACTTTTGTAGCAGATACCGGTAATCTTTTTAAAATATGACCACGACGTATGTTCTTTGGCATATAACGCATGAGAGGATTACTGAGGGGTAAATCATGTATATCACCCGCACACCGTAGTACTGCAAATTTCTTATACATTTACATCACTTCATATTGTGTTTTAATATAACTTATTATGAAGTGAGCTAATTTATACCATATAAGATAATATCACCATGACTTTTCATCAGGTCTTTAATTATTATTTCCGTTATATTTAAAATCATTTTTTTAATTAAATCAGTGCTCAGACATGTTTTTTAGTTCTTTTAATTTATAACTAATAGCTTCTAGAGACTCTACCTGATTAATCTCTCTACGGAGATTGGCGGAGTTAGGCAAACCTTTAGTATACCAGGATATGTGCTTTCGCATTTCCCGAATAGCTGTATATTCACCTTTATAATCCACCAGCATCACCAAGTGCTTTTGAATCATGGTTATAATTTCTATCAATGTAGGTAATGGTAATAGCTCTCCTGATGCAAGGTAATGTACGATGCGCTTAAACAACCATGGATTCCCTTGAGCGCCTCTTCCGATTAATACACCATCACAGTGGGTTTCATCTAACATGGCTTTTGCATCTTCTGGCGTGAAAACATCCCCATTCCCTAATACAGGTATGGTGAGCGCTTCTTTTACCCTACGAATAATATCCCAATCTGCTTTTCCACTGTAATATTGCTCTCTTGTTCGACCATGGACACCTACCGCTGCTGCGCCATTAGCTTCTGCTATCTTAGCGATCTCTACGGCATTAATAAGACTATCATCAAAACCTTTTCTAATCTTAATGGTCAAAGGTATAGCAATAGCCTTCGAAACCTTATTAACGATTTCCCCAACTAATTTGGGGTGTTTCATAAGAGCTGAACCTTCTCCATTATTAACAACTTTGGGTACTGGACAACCCATATTAATATCCATTATGTCGATGAGTGGATTCTCTTCCACAATTTTCTTAGCCATATCTGCCATGAGATCAGGTTCACTACCAAATATCTGCATGGCTACAGGTCGCTCTTTCTCATCAATCTGCATAAGTAGATTCGTATTTTTATTATTAAAGTAAACGGCTTTAGCGCTGACCATTTCTGTATAGACTAAGCCACAGCCTTGCTCTTTGCAAAGAAGTCTGTATGGCAGATCTGTTACGCCAGCCATTGGTGCCAATATGACATTGTTTTCTAACCTAAGATTTCCTATCTTCATGCTATCACTCAACTTCTATTTTTGTCATAAATAATTTTTAGTCCTTTTAGGGTTAACATAGGGTCATAGACATCGATTACATCTGTTTCAGGGTAAATAATCTTAGCTAACCCACCTGTGGCAATAACCTTTATGTCTGGTTGTTTCATTTCTTCTTTGATTTTCTTAACAATGTACTCTACTTGCCCAATATAACCAAAAACCAGTCCAGCCTGCATACTGGTAATGGTATTCTTGGCTAATATACTATCCGGTTTTTTAATCTCTATTTCAGGTAATTTTGCTGCTTTTTGCCATAGGGCATTGGCAGAAATTTTAATACCTGGGGACGTAATAGCTGCATTAAATATCCCATCTTCTGTAACCACATCATAGGTGGTAGCTGTACCGAAGTCAATGACAATGGCAGGTCCACCGTATGTATCATAAGCGCTTACAGTGTTCACAATTCGATCAGCTCCAACCTCTTTTGGATTATCTGTACGAATATCAATACCTGTCTTCACCCCAGGTCCAACAATAATCGGTGTTGTATCAAAATACTTAATAATACCATTGACTAATGAATACATGATATTCGGTACAACAGATGCTATGATTACATCTTTTATAGCATGTTGTTCAATTCCCTTACTAAGTAGTAGGTTGTACATAAACAATCCATATTCATCTGAAGTCCGTGGCGTCTTAGTGGTCATACGCCAACTGACAACAAGATCATCCCCTTTAAACGCACCTAGAACTATATTCGTATTACCAATATCAATTACAAATAACATGTCAATCACATCCTTGCTCTTTTATTTAATAGCCAACTGGTTTGGCTTATGTATGATGAAAGACTTCATGTTCATCTATCAAACACGTACGTCTATGTTATCTTAACAATATTGAAGGAAGATATACGTTATTAATTGGCTTCTTGCATATACATTGATTGAACACTTGCATTCAAACGCATATGACACCTAATTAATAGGTATATCTTCCAACTAGCAATCACTATGATGAAAGATATGGTCTTAATAGGCATATCTCCAATCATATTCAAGACGTGATGGCTTTATTTATGACCTCTATAATAAACTTTTTTTAGAGCTAATACTACTGCAACTGTTGCAATAGCCGCTACTACTGCTTCACCTACACCGGAGGTAGTAGCTACTGCTATAACAAATTTCTGAGCATTCATGCTGAATTTCTCTACAATAACATCTGCATATAGGAGATAAATCATCCCAAGTACACCAATGGTATTAATAAAGCTTCCAACAAAAGCACCTGTTGCTACTGCCACGGTCTCACCAATTTTTAGTCTTCTTAATAAATACTTCATCAGAGCATAAACGTAGTAAGTCCCTACACCGATTAAAACCCTTGGTAATACAGAAATCAATGGATTCATGAACAATGGATCTAACGGCATTGTAGGCATTGTAAATGCTTTGAACAATGTGGTCAATCCAAATCCTAGACCAACAATAAGTCCCATAACTGGACCTTCCAATATAGCAATAATAATCGTTGGTATATGTAGAATCGTTGGGTTAATAGGTGGAATAGGCAATAAGCCCAAAGGTGTGTAAGCTAAAATGATGGTTATAGCTATCATAACCGAAGCTAAGACAAGCTTTCTAGTTGACATTTGTTTCATATGAATAACCTCCTGTTCTCGTTCCTTATGGATACAAGACATATATTATCAGTCATATTATATCATAGATTCGCTAAAAGACAACTCATCAACATACTCTTTTATCTATTTACTTAAATTTCATAATCGACACATGCTCTACCATTAACTACCTTCTTAATAAAACCACCCACTACTTTATGATCTGGATTACTCTGGTAAGCATCAAGGTCAGCCATAGAATCTACATCTACTGTTAATACCAAATCATAATTACTACTCTCAGCCTCTTGATGATTAAGCCCCACATGTAACCACTTAATCTCCGCAACCTTACCAACAAGCCCTTCTAACAGCTCCTTAGTCTTTAACACATTCTCCTGCTTGCTACATCCTTCTGCCTCTTCCATGTACTTAAACATCACCACATGACGTATCATCATTCTGCCTCCTCTTGGCTCATTTTAGTTTATTCTTCACCTAGATAGAACACTCTAAAATAGGTTTCTAGAGCCTCCCACAACTCCTGCTTCTCTTGTTGTATCTGCTTTATCTTCAGAGCACTACCGATATCATCGAACAATAAATCATTCTCATCAGCTTCTACCTCAAGAAATAGATCACCATTTCCCTCAAAACCAATGGTTAAGATGCCGCCGATATCCTCCGTATATAAAACAGATGTAATCTTAATCTCATCCTTCACCTGCTGTGGTAAACCCTCAAAATCCTCATTTAAATAATATTTCTTATTATAAGCATTGGAAACAGATAATAATACTCTTTCTTCTTCCATGACAATCACTCCTAACTTAATCTTTTTTTATACATAGCCATAAATACCACGGACGGACACTTCGCCAGATGTGATAAGATGTTCTTCACCTTCTGGATCTCTTAGGATCAATTCCCCATTTGGGGTAATCTCTTTTACTGTCCCAGTCATTTCCTTAACCCTACTCATAACACGAACCTCTCTGCCAACGTTCACACAATGATCATTATATGCCTCAATAATATGGCTAAGGTCTTCTGTCTCTAGATAAGCTTTATAATGCTTTTCAAAGCGTTCTAATATACGCTTCACAAGAACTTTCCTAGCATGGGTCTCCCCACTCTCTATAAGAAGTGATGTAGCCATGCTATGAAGGTCAGCAGGAAATTCTGCAATATTAACATTAATCCCTATACCTACCACAATAAAATTAACATAATCAATCTCAGAATTCATTTCTGTTAATAAACCACTTATTTTTTTACCATTTAAGACAATGTCATTGGGCCATTTAATCTTAGCATCTAGACCTGTTATCTCTCCAATAACTTCACAAACAGCTAGTCCTGCAACCAATGTAACCATTGAAGCATTCTGAGGTTGTATATCTGGTCTTAATAAAATAGACATCCAGATACCTGTCCCTGGTGGTGATACCCAAAAACGACCTCGTCGACCTTTACCAGCCGTTTGTTCATTAGCTATTATAACTGCACCATCACTTAGCCCTTCAAGAGCCAATTTCTTAGCCTCCTGATTAGTTGATCCAAGGGTTTTATATGTGCATATTTCTTTGCCAATAAAATCAGTCTGGAGATTATAATGCAATTCTTCCTTATTCAATAGATCTGGGGAGGTAATGAGCTTGTACCCTTTTCGTGTAATGGATTCAATCTCATAGCCTTGTTCCTTCAACTGGTTCATGACTTTCCATATAGCTGTACGGGATACCCCTAAGCGATTACTTATGTCTTCACCAGATATATAATCATTTGCATCATGTAATAGGTGCAACACTTGCTCTTTCATCCTCGTTCCTACTTTCAGATATGCTTATTCTTATGAATCATTATACCGTTAATCTTTATAGGCTTCAAGATATTATGACATAAATCATGAAGATACGAAAGAAATAAACACCTATCCTAAGGACTTATTTCTTTATATTAGATAATACCCATTTATATAATCTTAATTCAAGTTCAATATCACCAAATTTCTACTAGTATATCTTGACGTACCAACCATTAGTGTTTATACTGTAAATATCATTTATATACAATTATAAATTGACTTCTAATATTCATCCCAAAGTCAAGAGGAAGTATAAATAATTAAGAAATCAGAGAGGTGTCTATATGTTAAAAGTTAATCAACTCACAAAAATCTATGACAAAGTTAAGGCAGTAGATAACATCAGTTTTCATGTGAATGACGGGGAAATTGCTGTATTACTTGGTCCAAATGGCGCTGGAAAAAGTACCACCATTAAGTCCATTGCAGGCTTACTTCGCTATGATGGTGATATTATTATTAACGGTATGCCTAATAAAAGCATTGAAGCAAAACGTATCTTTGGATATGTACCTGAAGCACCTGCTGTCTATGATATGTTGACCATTGAAGAACATATTAAATACATTGCTAGTGCTTATAAAATGAAAGACTACGAGGCAAAAGCCAAAGAACTTTTAGAAGCCTTTGATCTATGGGATAAAAAAGATAAGTTAGGTACAAGTTTGTCTAAGGGTATGAAACAAAAAGTAAGTATTTGCTGTGCCTTATTATTTGAACCAAGAGTCATTCTATTTGATGAACCTATGATTGGACTCGACCCAAAAGCCATTAAAACACTAAAAGATGCTTTTCTTAAATTAAAAGATCATAAATGTAGCATCCTCATTAGTACACATATTATTGATAGTGTAGAAGAAGTGTGGGATAGAGCCCTCATTATGAAGGATGGCGAGATTGTTTTATCACGAACTCGAGAAGAACTTGCCAATAATAACGAGTCCTTAGAAGATATTTTCTTCAATGTTACGGAGGGTTCACTATGAAACCATTATTCTATATTATGAGACGTTCATTCATAAACCGTGTGAAGGAAATTGTTAAAAAACCTGGTACGTTAATATTATATTTACTCATAGCAATCTTCTTTGTGGGTTTTATTGTGATTAGTTTTATCATGCCAAATGAAAACCTATCCAGCACCCCCATGATTCCATTTCATGTTATTACTTTACTTTTTGTATTGGTTCTTACTTTTTTTCAATTATCACAGGGTGTGGAAAAGGGTAGTAGTTTTTTTAGACAAGCAGATGTGAATTTTGCTTTTACAGCACCTATATCCCCTAAACGCGTACTTATATATGGATTTATCAAACAGATGATGATGACTTTTTGGTGGATGTTTATCTTGTTCTTCCAGATCCCCAATCTTAAGAATCATTATCCCATTACATCAGTGGGTATTCTTATTTTTGTATTTGGTGTTTTTACTTTGTATTTTACATTGTCTGTTTTATCCTTAATCATCTATTCTACGTCATCACGGAAACAGAGCCATCGTAAGTTAGCATCTAAAATTATATATGGCTTCTACGGTGCTATAGGGTTATGGTTCCTTATTATTCTTAGTCGTGTAAAAGATGTTATGCTGGCAGTTACTGAACTATCAAGCCATAAAGCTTTTGGTATGATACCTATTATTGGATGGTTTAACAAAGTATTTGGTTATGTGATTAATCCTATTGATCAACAATTCGTTTATAATGCTATTTTTATTGTGATTACCATTGTTTTATTAATAGCACTTTTATATTATGTGAATACAGATTATTATGAGGATGTTCTATCCGCTACCGAGAGACGTGAGACACAAATTTCAGCTAAAAAAGCTGGACGAGCTGTTCGAGAAATCAATGCTGACAAGGTTAAGAAGGTAAAACAAAACTTTGGTTCAGGTGGTGCTAAAGCCATCTTCTACAAGCACATTATGGAATATCGTAAAAACGGTTTCTTCTTTGTGGGTAAAGAAACCATTGGTATTGTTTTTATCGGTATTATGGCTAAGTTTTTTTCTAATGACGCCAGTATACGTACGGTACTCTATTTCAGTGTGTATATGTTGTTATTTATATCCATGCAAGGTAAGTGGATGGAGGAAATTAGGTTGCATTATATTTACCTCATCCCAGCAGATTCCATTGAAAAAGTATTCTATGGTACTTTAGCGAATCATATGAAAAACCTGGTGGATGGGTTTATATTGTTTACGGTTGCAGGCATTCTTATAAAAGCTAACCCTATAGATATTGTATTATGTGCTATTACGTATATGACTTTCGGTGCTCTCTATATTTATACTGAATTGCTAGGTAGACGTTTCTTAGGTGCACATAATAAAATATTAAAGACAATTTTGAAACTCTTACTAACTGTATTCCTAGTTGCACCAGGTATCATCATGTCTATTGTAGCTGAGATATTTATTTTCAGAGGTACTCTATTAGCAACATATGGTCATTACTTAGTTCTCATAGGATATAATGTTGTTGTATCATTCATTCTATTGCTTGCTAGTAGGAAGTTATTTGAGGTTATTGAGTTATAGATGGAAAAAAGCGCATTCATAAGAGTGCGCTTTTCTAATGAACCACTTTATTTTTTTCAGGTGCAATGCCAAAATGTTCTCGAAATTGCCAAGAATTCATATCATTATAAAATTACTAAATGTGGCAATCGAAACGTCCCTTGACTCCCTGATACAAAAGTTACGTCCTCCCTATTCACTCCTAATAGGAACAAATACCTCCTTATCCATCTCAACGGAATAACTCTTAATAGCCTTCTTAGCCAGCTTCAAGAAATAATCTTGTGAATCAATAGGCCTCTTACCTCCTGGCTCAATCTTCGTATAATCCCCATTGATGGTTTTTACCTTAGCTTTTACCGTATCTTGAAGCATTACGTTCAAAATATGTTTTAACCGTTCCTTAATCCGTTCATCTTCAATAGGGAAGAACAGTTCTACTCGTCGATTAAAGTTCCTTGGCATCCAATCGGCACTGGATAGATAGATGTCTTCAAAACCGTCATTATAAAAGTAGAATATACGGCTGTGTTCTAGATAACGTCCTACGATACTTCGTATGGTAATACTTTCAGAGATGCCTTTGATATTTGGTTTCATACCGCATATACCTCGAACGATAAGGTCAATCTTCACTCCTGCTGAAGCGGCTTTATATAAAGCTTTCATGATCCCAGGGTCGCAAAGTGAATTCATCTTGGCAACAATCTTCGCTTTCTTACCTTGTCGGGCGTGCTGTTCTTCTCGTTCAATAAGTTGCATACATCGATTACGTAACCCCGTAGGTGCCATGATTAATTTATAGAGCTTTGGTGGCTCTGAATAACCGGATAGTGTGTTAAACACTGCTGAGGCATCTGCACCTATCTTCTCATTACATGTTAAAATACCCATATCCGTATAATGCTTAGCTGTCATATCATTATAATTTCCTGTACCAAGATGAACAAATCGTCTAATACCATCATTCTCCCTACGTACGATTAACGTTAACTTAGCATGGGTTTTTAGACCAACTAAACCATAGATGACATGGCATCCAGATTTCTCTAATCTTCTTGCCCATTGAATGTTTTTTTCTTCATCAAAACGCGCCTTTAACTCTACCAATACTGTAACTTGTTTACCTGATTCAGCGGCTTCTGCTAAGGCTCTAATAATAGGTGATTGTCCGCTGACACGATATAGAGTCTGTTTAATAGCCAGCACCCGATCATCTTTTGCCGCTCTCTTAATTAAGGATACAACTGAGCTAAATGATTCATAGGGATGATGCATGAAAATATCTCTTTTTCTAATATGATCAAATATCGTATCATCACCAAGCAGATCTCTTGGTTTACTTGGTACGTAACGCTCATACCTTAACTTATCATAACCTTTTAGATCATATAATTTCATCAAAAATGTTAAGTCGAGAGGACCATCCACATAATAGATATCTTTTTCATGAATGGCTAGAGACGATCTCAGAATGTTAACTAGTCGTTCATCCATGGTGTTATCTACTTCTAATCGAATGGCTTCTCCCCATTTTCGTTTCTTGATGGATTTCTCTACTTCAACAAGAAGGTCGTCTGCCTCTTGTTCATCTATACTTAAATCCGCATTACGTGTAATACGGTAAGGATACGCACATAAAGCCTTATAACCAACAAAAAGTCGTTGCATAAATAACTGTATCACGTCTTCTAACATAACAAAAAACTTTATCTTCTTACCTTGATGAGGAATCTCTATAATTCTTGGCAAAACGGATGGTACCTGAACGGTAGCAAAAACTTCTTCCCCTGCTCTCTCTAATAAGATAGCCACATTTAAACTTTTATTGAGGATTAGCGGAAACGGTCTACTAGAATCTACAGCAAGAGGTGTTAATACTGGATAAATAACCTCATTAAAATAACTTTCCATATAGTCTTCTTGTTCCTTAGTTAACTCATTGGTATGAATCAGGTGAAGATCTTTCTTCTTGAGCATGGGTACAATCTCACGCTTATAATGATCGTATTGCTCACTCACTAGACAATGGGTACGTTTGGCTATTTTTCTCAATTGTCCCTTAGGCGTTAAGCCTGATATATCCTTCTTTTCATAGCCTAAATTAATTTGCTCTTTCAGAGACGCTACACGCACCATAATAAATTCATCTAAGTTAGAACTGACGATTGATAAAAATTTTATACGCTCAAATAAAGGGTTCTGATCATTCATGGCTTCATCCAGAACCCTCTGGTTAAATTCCAGCCAACTTAATTCACGATTATCAAAATAACTTGGGTCGTCATACTTCTTATTCATTAAAAACAAATTCCTTTCACTTTTGAATCTAAAAATCCTTTTCAATTATTAAAACAGGTGTCACACCAAAAACTTCTTTAAAAAATTCAGCTTTTCTACGAAATGTCCATATCTCAAGTAACGCATTGGCAGTACATTTCCCTCGAATAATAAGTTCTTTATTTCTTTTTTCAACAGATAGAATATCAATTTTTTGTTTATGACTCTTATCTAGGGCATTTGCTAAACGTAGAATAGCTGCTAACTTACCTACAATCACCTTATTTTTGCTGGATAATTTATTAAAATTAATATCTTCCATCTTGGGTGTTTCAGCACTATTGTATCTGGCTACATTGGCTATTATCTCTAACTGTTCATGAGAGATCCCAAAGATTTCAATGGAGCTAATAATATTATAAGACAGACTGAATATGTTATCTAAACTAATAAATTTACCTACATCATGAAGTAAAGCCGCTATACGTAATAGTAATCGCTCCCCACTAAGACCATGAATACCTTTTGAACCATCAAAGATAGCAAGAGCATGTCGCTCCACTGCCCAAGCATGAGCATCATTATGATCATATTTAGCTGCTATTTGTTTTACACAGGTCATAATATCCCGTTGGGTTATCTCTTCTGTATCCAGATTATATACCTCTTCATATAGATTCACAATCATGCCATCTGTCAAGGATACATTAGGCACGATTATTTCATCTGTATGAGCTTCACTTAGAAACTTCTTCAATAAAATCATAGAAGGAATAATGATTTCTGCACGTGCACGTTCAATGCCATAATTCATAATGATTTCTTCTGTTGATTTATGCAATAACTCTTGATAGAGGTCGTTAAAAGGCTCCCTTCTGATACATTCTACTTCATCCCCAATGCTGTCTTTATGGTGAATTAAACGGCTAATAATACTAATTTCACCACTGACAGCTATAAAATGATGATATTGGCTGGGACACTTAAAAAAATCAATAGACTGGGTATTAATATGGATAAACTCTTCCAATATTTTATAGTAGCTCATGGTTTCTTTTTCTAATGCTCCTAGTAATTCTTTTATCCTAAGGGCACCTAACTTTACATTTTGACTGGAAATAAGTTTTGATTCCTTATATAAAGTAATCTGAATACTACCAGCACCTATAGCAACCAAAACAGCTCCTTCTTCGATGAGCTGATCAAAATTATCGAGTTTCATCTTAATGGCTTTGTGCATAAGAAATTGCTCTTGGGAATTATCAATGACTTCGATATCTAGCCCTGTTTTCAACTTAATCTGATCAATAATGTAATCTCTATTTTTAGCTTCTCGAATAGCACTTGTTGCCATTGCTTTATAACCTGTTATATGGTAATCATTTAAGCTTTTTTTGAACATTTTCAAGATGTTGCATACTTTATCAACGGATTCGAAGCTCATCTTGCCGTTATTAAAGGTATCGTGTCCAAGTACAGCCGTTTTCCGAAAGCTTTCTAATTCAAGAAATTGTCCATTTGCATTAAATTGTCCTATTTTCATTCGTAGAGCATGGGATCCTACATCAATTGCTGCTACAAGTTGTACATTCATCTTACTTCTTCTCCTTATTCATCTCTTACTACTATTATACCACATCTTGTCTAATTTCTTTTACATATAATGTAAATAATAAGAATTATTTAATTCAACTCATATACATTCTGTGGTATAATTAATGAGAGTATTTACCAGTTCTATATATTATATAAATACTAAAGGAGTCAATAAAATGAATGTCATGAGTCACAAGGAATTCCAATCCCTTATACAGACATATATCAAACAATTAAATCAATCCGATAAAAGCTCCTTTAAGTTTACAAAATCTGAGGATACCATATTTGATTCATCTTCAATGATGGTTGAAGCATTTGGACATCTTCGTCATGGCATAATCATTCTTGATCGAAAGGGACATATTCGGCTAATTAATCGAGTTGCAAAAAAAGCCCTTCATAGTTATCAAGATTCCATCCTAGGTCAAGCATATATGGAACTATTTCAACCTGGAAATATACAATGCATTCAACAAATGGATGACGGATCATTTGTATTTACCTATACTAACAGCCAAATAGCTATCTTTGACCTTACTTTCAAGTCTCTCTTTCACAATAAATATTTAATGATTACCTTAGAAGATAAAACAAATAAGGATCACTTACTTAAACAATTAGCAGAAACAAACTTCCGTTTTGATAAATTAATGCAGCATACGTCAGATGTTTTACTTCGCTTAACGAAAAAAGGTACCATTACCTATTATAATTGTGGTGAGGTTTTATCACTTAAGCTAAATGCAAGGCAATACTTACATAAAAATATCTTCGAATTATTACCTGTAGACATTGCTAAACAAGTACTTTCCACTGCTGGTAAAGTATTAGCTACGAACCAATTACAGACATTCAAAGCACATCTCGATATTAAACAGAAAAAATACTATTTTCATGTACGTATGTTTAAAGATGTGGAAGATGAAGTCATGTGCCTGGCTAGAGATATATCCGAGAAAATATCCATTGAAAATAAATTAGAATATTATAATATTTATGATCCACTAACAGGCCTCTATAATCGAACTTATTTTGAGGACCGTCTTGATTATTATGATGACCCTGCTTTTTTACCTATGGGTCTGGTCATCTGTGATCTTAATGGTTTAAAGTTGGTTAACGATACTCTGGGACATTCTATGGGTGATACCATCATCAAAGAATCCTCTCGAATTGTCAAATCAGCTCTTAGCACTTATGAAGAGGCTTGTCGTATAGGAGGCGATGAATTTGCAATATTTTTTCCTAACTGCAATAGCTCACTTTTGGAAAAATACAAGAACACCATCATTGATGGTTTAGATGAATACAATAATTCCCATCCAAAGCTACCTCTAAGTCTTTCCATTGGCTATAGCCTAAAAGAAACCATGGACACAGATATGGAGTCTGTATTTGTAGCTGCTGACAATAACATGTACCATGAGAAACTATTGATGGGTATAAAAAACCGTAACACCATTATGGAAGGGCTTATACAATCTGTAACCAACAAAGAATACAAAACAAAAGCTCAAAAACAAGCCCTTAGTGATTATGTGATTAATCTTGCAAAAGCCATCCACTATCCTGACCAGAATCTTGACAATCTCAAACTTTTTGTGGATTTTCATGATATTGGTGAGGTAAGTATTCCAGACTATATCCTGTATAAAAAAGATCCACTTACCATAGAGGAAATTGATTGGATCAAACGTCATAGCGAAGTGGGCTATAAGATTTCCTTATCCATCCCTCATCTATTCCATATAGCTGATTGGATTCTGAAGCATCATGAGTGGTGGAACGGCGAAGGATACCCCCTTAATATAAAGGGTAGTGATATCCCCCTTGAATGTCGTCTATTTGCCATTGTTGAAGGCTATATGGCTATGATTAGTGAAAAACCATATAAACAAGCTCTTTCTAAAGAGGAGGCCATTGATGAACTTACTTCCTGTGCTGGTCAACAATTTGACCCTTATATCGTCAAGCAATTTGTTCAACTTCTCAAGAAAAACGACTCAGTAACCTCCCATATAGACCTTTAAAATACAGAAGAAACGATTAATATTCTTATATAAAACCATCCTATACGAGCAAAAGAGGCTAAGCCTCGTTCCGCAAAGCGGATTTGTCGTTAAGAAATTTACCTTAGCGCATATGGAAATGCTTTTGTTCCATATGCTTAGAAAGAGAACTTTCTTATTAAGATAAAAAGAAATTGCATAGGTAGATGCAATTTCTTTAAAAACGTTGTATAAAGGAAGCTAATAATTTTGTAAAATTATCTTCACGTATGACTTCCCGCTTTTTGGACATGGTTTTTTTAACTTGTTTGAGAAATCCATCAAAGTTATACACATGAAACCGTTCAATTCCCAAAGTTTTCCCCAAATGTTCAAGAACACTGATGATAAAGTCGCTATAATCCCAGTTATTTCTCATGCCCAGCTTTCTTGCAAGCTTTGGTATACCTTCTTCTAATAAGCCACGGTTAGGCGCTTCTTTGTTTACATGCAGGTAGGTGCACAATTTCTTTTTATAACCATCATGCATACCAATCAAGCGTTTTAATATATAACGTTCAGACTTATCCATATGCAGATAATAATACCTACCCCTTAAGTCCTTGACCTTACGAATGGTATCATAATATCCTAATTTAATATTACAATTCACCTTATTTTGATTAAATTCAAGTAAACCACCAAGATCTTCTGATGGTGCTATTTCTAATATATTAATATGTTTCATGGATGCTTTTTTATCAAAACCTAAGCCTTGAATTTTAATCACAATGATGTTTTTATAACCTTCTTTAACTAACATATTCGTAGGTGAATTATTATAGAATCCACCGTCGATATATCTTTTTCCATGAATTCTTTCACTTTTAAATACGGGTAAATAGGAACTAGCTAAAAGAAAATCATGTAATCGACCTTTTTCTATATCCTCAATAAAAAGTTCTAGAGGTTTACGGTCAGATAAAGATACCGTTACAAGCCCAAAACGAATGTTTGATTGCCTCACCTTGTCTTCATCTACTATCCGAGCAATAAGTTTTTTAAGAGGTGTAACGTCAACCCCTCGATCTATGACGACTTGAAGCATCTGATTAAATACTTTTTTCAAATCAAGCCCTTTAAAATCTAAGTGGGCTACCTTTTCCATAATAGCATCTTCCCCTTTAATAACATGGGAATACTTAATGTGTTGCCATAACGAGATAGCTTTCTCTAGATCGTCTTGTGCTACCAAGACACCATTCAATGCGCCTACAGACGTGCCCACAATAGCTGTGATATTCACATCTAAAGACTTGAGCGCAGATAATGCGCCAGCTTGATAAGCACCACGCGCTCCACCGCCTTCTAGTACAACACCAAATTCTTTTTTTGGGTCCAGTACAAAACTCATGTTCTCACCTCCCCATAAAGTTATTTATTCATGCTTTCATTAAACAGACCCTTTTCCTTTGATATAATCTATAATCTTCACAATAAGTAGTATCATACCACTTAGTATCATGTTTCCATAATAAGTAATAAGTCGCCATAAAACCATGGCATATAATAAGACATCCTTGGCAATAAAAGCCTTAAACAAGACATAAAAGCTACCTTCTGATGCACCTGCACCACCTGGTGTTGGTATAAAGCTTACCACCACATAGACAATGGTCTGAATGGCTAAGATATCCATATAGCTTGCACCTTTTCCGCCTAGGGATAAATAAACAAAATACGTAATAGAGAAAAAAGCCGTTAATTGAATAATGGTCAACACCACTAGACTAATCATGGTCGCCTTGTGGTTTTTAATGTCATCAATTTTTTCCACATAATCTTCGATATGCTCTAAAACTTTATCTCTATGAATATACTTAGATAAATGAAGCTTCTTGGCTATGATCATCACAAGGTCCAATAATTTTACAACTAAGCTTTTGGAATAGGATAATAGTACGATTAATATCCCACCAAATAGATTAACCAACAACCCAATAATAATAAACAGGATAATACCTGAATATTTATTTAGAATAAAGTCAATTTTGGTCAAAAACATAACAACCGCATATAGGGATACAACCACTTGAAAGATAATAAATTTCTTAACAGTTATGGTTGTGCCAACAGAAAGCGGCATATTGAATTTTGATTTCATAGCGTATATTTGAGCTGGCTGACCACCACTTGCAAAAGGTGTAATTAAACTATAGTATTGTCCCACAAGGGATAGATACATGGAACGTTTAAATGTAACTTCTTTCGATATTTTCTTTCCAGCGATATAGATAATGGTACCATTAATCAGTATATATAATAACATCAAACCAATAGCAATGTATACATAACCCCAATTTAATCGTTTTATGAGCTGCGGAAATTCAGCAATTTCTTCGCTCTTTCTAAATATATGAAAGGTAATAATCATAAATGCAACAATAATGATCATACCAATTATTTTCTTCTTTTTCATCATTTGTCTCCCATAATATGCTGAATTAACCATTGAATGCCATCTTAATACAGCATACTTACTCTGATTTTATAAGTTGGGTGCTCTAAATAATAACAGCATACATTGTCATTATTTCAACTTATGTGTTTTTTTAATAAGTGCTTCTCTTGATATCCATACTTCTTTCGGTTCCCTAATACTAGTTTTCCCCTTTTTACGTTCAGAAAATGCAATTTTTATAAGATTATCCCAATATTTTATAAATAATTTAAGTCCTTTATTTCTTATTTCATGCACTTCAAAACCCAATCGTTTATTAATTGGATAAAGTAGTGTTCGTCCAAATATCCCCTTTAATTCTGCATATTCTTCTTGACTTACTATGGCTTTTCCCATGGCATTGAATTCAGCATTCAAAATATGAAAAACCATCCTAACATCCGTATCTCGCATAGCTTTACTGTTAATATGAACTTCTGCTACAAGGTCACCTTTTTGAATGACCGTACCATCATTTAAGGTAACCGCTTTGCCTTTGTGTTTCATCATATCTAAATACACACAGTTGTACTCTGAATTTGGTACAAAGGTCCATTGATTTTTTTCAATAGATTTTTTTTCCATATAATTAAAAAAACGCATCATTAGTTTATTCATTATATTCTCCTTCTTGGCTTCCAGCTAAACTTTCATCAACGGTAATAAAATGAAAGCCTTTTTTTAGTAATTTAGGAATAGTTGTTTCTAGAGCTTTTAATGTATTATTTGGTGCGCCTGTAGCACCACCACTATCATGTAATACAATAATATCTTCATCTTCTATACGGCTAAGAAGTATGTCCTCTATCTTAGCTGGGGTGTTGTCTTTACGCCAATCAAACGCTTCAACCGTCCACATTATAATTTTTAACTTGTGTTTTATGGCACCTCTTAGGGTTAAGGCATTAAATGTTCCCCATGGAGGACGAAAATAAGTAATATGTAAACCCAAATCTGAAAAAATTGAGAGCGACTTGGAAAATTCTTTTATGGTTTCATGGGGCAAGCTTAACCAAGCTGATTTATGGTATAATGAATGCATACCTATCCCATGACCTTCTGCTTTCATTCTCTCAACAATATCCCTATTCTTCTTTGCTTTATCTGCCACTAAAAAAAATGTAGCCTTTACATCATTCTCTTTAAGAATATCCAGCAATCGATTCGTATAAGAAGGGTCTGGTCCATCATCAAAAGTAAGGGCAATGCTTTTCTTGTCTTGGTTTGTTATTTTCTTAATAACTTCCAATACTCTATTTCTTGCCATATAGTTAGGTATGACCATATACCCTAGGAATATTATCAGTAATATGAACATAATCTTTACGATTAACAACTTATTTCACCACGATTCTTTGTGGCTACGTTTAATATATCTAGGATATACTGAACCATAGCCTCCATATCAATTTGACTCTTTTCTTTTTCTATATGTTGTCGTATATCTTGACCCATCTTTTCATCTTGCATAAACTGTATGATAGCTGCCTTTAAGGCGTCCTCACTGTGTACAATCATACCCAGCTTCTTTTCTTCAATATATTTACCATTTTCACATTCTTGTCCCAATATCGGTTTATAAATAATAAAAGGCAAATCACTGGATAAGGCTTCAAAAAGTGTAATGCCACCTGGTTTTGTGATTAACAAATCCGCATAAGCCATCATATCTGCTATCTTATCTGTATAGGATAGAACGTGTATATTACGTCCATTATTATATTTTTCTATCTTCTTATATAACTCTTTATTGTGACCTGTTATGATATATAGGCGAATGGATTTATGGTTCTCTATCCATCGATAAAAATCTTCTGTATCAGGGATAAGTCCTAAGCCTCCACCCATCATTAAAATGACAAATTCATCTTCTACTATATCGTTTTCTTGTCTTAACCCTAAGCGATCTTTCTTTTCTAGAAACTCAGGTCGAATAGGTATACCTGTTGTTAAGACTTGCTCGTTTTTTATACCTTTGCTAATAAGGCTATTTTCCACCTCATGGGTAGCTACAAGATAAGATAAGCCGTCTCCATGATTAATCCATTCATTTCCCTTCACCACATCTGTGATACAGGTAATGAGCGGTATATCGTCGTTATACTTCTCTTTATACGTTGCAATATAAGATGAGCAGGTCGGAAAAGTTGATATAATAAGGGAAGGTTGCACTTCTTGTAAATACTCTGCAAGCTTTTTCAAGCTTGATTTACAAGTGTGCAACTTATTATAACCATCACTGTTATTCTTTTTATAATAATCATAGTTATATAGAGGTACTGCATATTTCACTAAGAGATGAAATCCCTTATACATCCATGTATGAAGAATAGGTCTTATGACTTCATACATGTCAACAATATGCACTCTAATACGGTCATCTCCACCATGTATATAGCCCTCTATGGCTTTTGAAACAGAGATATGACCACTGCCAAAGTTTGCGGTCAAAATTAATATATCACAGGTATTATGCATTTTTCTTCTCCATGGTTATATGATTGTTCATTAAGTTAATACATAGTTCAATGGTGCTATCAATGGAGTGATCCTTAGACATAGCTCCCATGTTTTGCTTTAACCATAACATCTTGCTTGGGTCCTTCATAAGAACTTCAACCACTTCATCTAATTCATTAATACTATCTACTTTGATAGCCGCTCCTGCATTCACTAATACTTCTGCATTCTCTTCTTCCTGACCTGGTATAAAATATGGAATGATCATTGGAATATTCTTCGCTAATGATTCCGTAACAGTTAATCCGCCTGGCTTCGTAATAATCACATCGGATACCTCCATAAGCTCAGGAATCTTATCTGTAAAACCAAGTACTTCAATATGTTTATTCGGAATGACTTCTTCGTATTTTTCTTCTATTGATAAACGAAGTGTATCATTATTACCACAAACGACAATGATCCTCAACTCTTCTTCAACATTTAGTAGATTCTTCAGCGCTTTCTTAATGGAACTTACACCCATACTTCCACCCATAAGAAGAATTGTGAAAATATTATCATCCTTTTTAATAACCATATCTTCCGTAAAGATTCGTTTTATTGGAATACCAAATACATGTACCTTATCTGGTGAAATACCTCTTGCAACGAAACCATTCTTCGTATAAGAACTACCTACTACATAGGCATCCACATCGTCATTTATATAACTCTGGTGAGGTAAGAAATCTGTAACCACTGATAAGAACGGGATATCAATAATGCCATCTCTTTTAAGGGTTGAGATTACGTCAACGATTAATGGATGAGTGCTGATAATAAGCCCCGCATCTTCTGTCTTAACCAGCTCTTCAATCTTATCTCTTAGAGCAGATAGAAATATCTTAGCCACCGGCTTATTCATGGTTTCATTATTACTAATTTTATAGATTGTGCCATACATCTTAGGCATTAATGTAGCTAAAATCTTGTATCCATCAGATACCAGTATATTTAATGATTTACTGACTTCTTTTAATGGTTCAACAACAAGGGCTTCATAACCTTTTTGACCTAATTCTAACTTCAAAGCATCGGCTACTTGATTATGTCCATGACCTGTTGATGCCGATACAATTATTATTCTCTTATTCATCATTATCCCCCTAAATTAATTCTCTAAAAAGCTTCATCATCCTCTGACCTGCTTTCTCTCATAATTTAGTAGTATATCATTAATACTATACTATCTATGTGCTATCTTTTTATTAAATTATTATCCAAAATATACTTAGATGTGTCAACTAATCGTAATGCACGCATATATTCATCTGATAAGTCATCATTCTTAATTACCTGACCAGTCTCTCTATCTTTTGCAATACTTATTTCAAATAATGCTTCTCTCGACATTTCAAAAATAATGTCATCTGTAATAAATGAGCCTCTTAGCATATATGTGATGGATGCTACATATCCTTCTTCTGCATTAACAATATCCTGTCCTAGGATATATGGATTGATAATGGGTTCACCAAATAAATTCGCCACTGTAGGTAAGAAATCCACTTGACCACCAACAGTAGATATGGTTTCTTTCACACCTGAACCTGGTATATGGACGATGAAAGGTATTTTAAGCATCTCATTATAGTCGTATTCTTTGCCAAGGTATCTTGTCATACATTCATTGTTACTATCATCTTTGGAATTAAGACCATGATGGTCGCCATATATTGCTATAACCGTATCCTCATATAATCCTTTTTCCTTTAATGATTCAATAAATTTCCCTATAGCCATATCGGAGTAAGCAACCCCTTGCATGTAATTGCCAAAAACAGTACCCTTATCTTCTTCTTTTAAATCAATGGTCTGATATTCTTCTGGCATGGTATATGGATGATGACAAGATAAAGTTATTATAAAGCTATAGAATGGTTTTTCCATTTTCTCAATGTGTTCAGCAGCTTGGGCGAACATCTCTGTATCGGATAAGCCAAAACCAATCTTTTCTGTTAGTTCCATATCTTCTAAGCTAATATAATCTTCAAACCCTTGATTAGGATAAGCTGCTTCCCTGTTCCAGAAGCCTCCCTCATAGCCATGAAACACAGCTGTTTGATAACCATTCTCTCTCATAATCCAAGGCAGTCCATAAAACATATTGTCTTGATATAATCGGTAAGACTCACCTTCTATTACTGGGTATAAGGAATTTTGTGTTGCAAATTCTGCGTCCGATGTATTACCTCTGCCAATGCTTTGGTAATAGTTATCAAAATACAGAGAATCTTTTCCAATGAGCTTATTTAGATTAGGTGTTAAAACCTGACCATTATAGGATGCTCCTATGGGAAAATCCTGAAGTGATTCAACTTGTATAACAATTAGATTCTTCCCTCTTGCGATGCCTTGTAATTTCTTATTCGTTGATTTTGATGTATTCATGACTTTTAATGTTTCCATGACATCTTCTGTTGATTCCACTTGTTTGTCATTATACCCAAAAACCTTGGTATATATATCATGTATATGGTAGCTCAAGAACTCTGTATGACTTACTGCTTTGACTGCATCCACATTCATTGGATTCCATGCCATTAATAGTAATACACCAAATAGTGCAGAAATAAGCACTTTTTTATAAGGCTTAAACCAAATAACATGCTCACCTGTTAACCGTTCTCGCTTCTTCTTTAGATAGAAGTAATAGATAGGTATATCTAAGAATAACAATACGCTAATAGGTGGCGTTGTAAACGCAATACTTTCATCGACAACAATTAAATTGTTCATCTGAGCAACTTGGTTGACAGATGGTAATTGATTAAAGTAACTGTAATAAAGACAATCAGCGAACATTAAAAATGTAAGCAGAGTGTAAACGAATAAGAACCATTTATTACTATGTTTTCCATCACTAAATAAAAATAAGCTAAATATTGCAATGAAAAAAATTAATGTCATTGCACCAATAATGATACTTGGCTCGTTAAATCCAATTAGTAAATAGAAACATGTTATTTTAACCACTAATATAACGACCATGATAATGTCTTTATACGATATTTTTTTTAATGTACTCATTTTAATTTTCTCCCTTATCATAACTCCAAACATATTATAGATTTACAATAAGATAATGTCTTAGAGGCTCTACTTTAATATAGGCTAGCTCGACTGTCTTACTTTCATTATGTCTAAGCTAGCCTATCCATCTATTTACTTCGCCTAATGACCTTGTATCTTATTGTTGGTCATCCTTTACAACTTCTACGACTGATCTAGCTAAACCTGCTAAACCTTGAATCTCAGATGGAATAATAATCTTTGTTGCTTTTCCATCAGCAGCTTTTGCAAAAGCTTCGAGACTCTTAATGGATATAACTTCTTTTGAAGGCTTGGATTCATTAATCTGACGAATACCTTCCGCTGTTGCTGTTTGAACTTTTAAGATAGCCTCAGCTTCACCTTCTGCTTCTCTAATATTGGCTTCTTTTCTTGCTTCTGCTGCTAGAATAACTGCTGCTTTTTTTGCTTCAGCATCTAATATTGCTGATTCTTTGCTACCTTCTGCTACTAAGATGGCTGATTTCTTTTCACCTTCTGCTCGAAGGATAGCCTCTCTTCGCCCTCTTTCAGCTTTCATTTGACGCTCCATAGCATCTTGAATCTCTGAAGGCGGAATAATATTCTTAAGCTCTACACGATTGACCTTGATACCCCAAGGATCTGTTGCTTCGTCAAGAATACTTCTCATTTTTGTATTAATTAATTCTCTAGAAGTAAGTGTTTCATCTAATTCTAAATCACCAATAATATTACGAAGTGTTGTTGCCGTAAGATTCTCTATTGCGGATAGAGGATTAACAATACCATAAGCATAAGCTTTTGGATCAGTAATCTGGTAATAAACAACCGTATCAATTCTCATTGTAACATTATCTTTTGTAATAACAGGTTGTGGTGGAAAATCTAACACTTGTTCTTTTAGAGATACTTTTCTTGCTACTTTATCGATAAGTGGTACTTTGATATGCAGTCCTACTGACCAAGTTGTTTGAAAAGCGCCTAGACGCTCTATAACATATGCATTAGCTTGAGGTACTACTTTAATACTAGATACAACAAGTAAAATAACAATAATAATAAGACCAATTCCTACATATTCCATATTTATTCCTCCCATGATTTTGTTTTAGTTATGGATTAATACGCTCTACGATGAGCTTAACCCCTTTCACTTGACTAACCATTACCCTCATGTCTTTATCTATGGTGTCACCAGTTAGTGATCTACAGCTCCACATCTGTCCTTCTACTTTAGCTTGCCCTTTTCCTGCGATATTATCGACTCTCTCAGTTACAATACCTACTTTACCAATAATGGATTCATAATTGGTTTTGACATGACCGATTTTTAACACCTTCAATGCGATTGGTCTTGTAAAGTATAAGAGTGCTCCGGATACGATTAAGAACACGAATACTTGAATAGGTACATTTACGCCAATTATTGATAACAGTAAAGATACAAAAGCACCAAATGCAAACCATATTGTGGTAAGTCCTAAAGTTGCAGCTTCAATGACTAAGCAAATAATGAAAACAGCTAGCCAAATCACATATGCTTGTTGAGCTATTTCAGGCATAGCCTCGACCTCCTTTTCTAAAGAGTTGGATATGCAATAAACAGTAATAGTTTATTAAAAGAAAATCTTAATCCTCTTTTATAAGCTATACTCTATTTTACAAAATAATACCATATAATGCAACTTTATTATTTTGGTAATAGAGGAAACGCTCTAATATTATGGGTGTAGGGAGTTTTATATGTGTATTTACTTATAAGAATTGTATCATATAAACCTTAAACCTTTCTCTACAATATGTAGATTTCATAGTTTATAGAATTTAACCTTTGAACTGAAACAAAAAAGGCTACGCCTCATTCCGCAAAGCGGATTTGTCATAAGGAAAATTTTATTAACACATATGGACATGTTTCTATTCCATATGCTCAAAAGTAGAACTTTCCTATTAATTTAGAATCACATTTGACATCTATGATTCTCTTACTTAATACATTTATCATAAAGTAACAAGATTAATATTGGATTAAAAACGATTAAATTTCTCATTAGGTTCAACAAATATATAGAAAATCTTTGTAATCCCTTCATCTCGCCTAATTCTTCCTTATGATAATGGCAGAGTTAAACGTTGAAATGGGTCTAGGATTGTAGTATGATGGTAGACATAGAACGTGCTCATATACACAAGAGGAACGTTACAGTTAATGACAGGGAGAGATGAAACATGAAATTTTTAGGAAAGAAATGGAAGTTTGTGACAATCGCCTATTTTATTATTTGCTATTTGGTTGTCATGGTTGCCATGAGTAGACCCGTAAGTACTTTATTACTTTTCTACGCAGGATTTATTCTTTTAACGAATTTATTATTCTTAGGTAGCTCCATTGGTTTTATTGGTCTTATGCTCCAATTTATTTTCAAGAAAGATGCTAGTGCAGCGCCTTTTTATCGTATAGCTTACAAACTTGGTTCTAACCATGTTAATGTCCTTACATCTTATGGTCTCATTCTTTTGAAAGAGAATCAAATCGAGAAGGCTCTAGAAGTGTTCAATAAGACAATTGCTCTTAAGCCTTATTTTTTAGTGGATAAGATCGTTAAGTGTAATATCGCCATATGTTATTGGAAGTCAGGTAATATTGATGAAGCGATTGCTATGTACGAGAAGATTTTTGAAGATTATGCTATTGCTGTGGATGAGGAAGAAGATACCGATAGTGAATCTGTTGTAGCGACTACTCAAGACGATACGGATAAGCCTGAGTATGAGATCACGACGAATTCTTATATCTATGCACAAGATTATACTACTCTTGGTTTCTTATATTTACTAAAGAATAATCTTGAAAAGGCAATTATGAATAGTAAGAAGGCACTTATAATCACAGATAAATATGCACCTGCTCTTGATAATCTAGGTCAGATTTATTATCGTATGGAAGATTATGATACGTCTCTTCGTTATCTAAAAGAAGCTTTGGAGATTAGTCCTAAGATGGCTGATAGTAATTATTATATGGGCCTTGTTATGGAGAAAAAAGCTAATATAGGGGAAGCTAAGAAGTATTATGAAATTGCTGCTTCTTGTAATGTGAATGCTCTTAATACGGTGACGCGTGAAGAGATTGATAGGAAGATGAAGCAGTTTCGTATTGGGATGTAGATAGCGGTATTGTATAGTTGCTTCACGGTAGGTCGTGTGACTATGGCGTGATTATTAAAACCGGCAACGGAAGTCATTGTGAAGGATATAGTGTACCACGATTCAGCCAGTGGAAGTGGCTTCGTTAGAGGTTGCTTCACGAGAATATATATATTTAATATGTTAAGAGCACAAAAGAAATTAAGTTACAAGTATACCTAGATTCAAGTAACATTAACGTGTTAGACCCCTAAATACAGGTATTTAGGGGTCTTTTTTATGTTGAGAACTTTCTTTGTCTAAGGGCTTCATATACCATGATGCTGGTAGCTACTCCTGCGTTAAGGGATTCTGAATGACCAATCATGGGAATAAGGACTCGTCCATCAGCTAAAGCTGTGGTTGTGTCTGTGAGTCCATTTCCTTCGTTGCCAATGAGGATGCCTAATCCTTCGGTGAGATTGCAGCTATAGATGTTTTGGCTACCTTGTAAGTGGGTAGCTAATATACGGATACCTTGTGATTGCATATAGGTTATATCACTGGCTAAATCCCGATCTTTTAGGATAGGCACTCGAAAGAGTGAACCCATGGTGGAGCGAACGACTTTTGGATTGTAGAGATCTACACATCCTGTGGATAATATGACGCCGCTGGCTCCTGCTGCATCAGCTGTTCGAATAATGGTACCAAGGTTACCTGGATCTTGGATATTTTCGAGTATAATGATTAGGGGATTATCTGTTATGAGGTTATTAATGGATACAGACCTCATCTTAGATAAGCCAATAATTCCTTGGGGTGTGACAGCATCTGTCAGGTGTTTGATGATGCTATCGCTTACTACTTCATAGGGTATACCCGCCTCTGTCATCTTTTTAATATAAGTTTCTTCTTTTGTAAGATAGGTTTCGGAAATTAGGACTTGGCTGATTTGATTAGCTGGAATCTCGCTTACCATCTTCTTTCCTTCTACCACGAAGAGACCTTCTTTTTTTCTTATTTTAGGTTTATTTAATAGCTGTACGATTTTCTTAACTTTTGGGTTGTGTATACTGGTTATCATATTTTATACCTAATCTTTTATAATATTGATTTTCTTAAGGTCTTTGTTGCTACCGATGACAACTAATACATCGCCTTCTTTTAAGGTAACATTACCTGGTGTTATATTAATGCTATCGTTTTGTTCTCTGATAGCCATAACGTTAATACCATATTTTACACGCATATCAATGTCTCTTAGACTCTTTCCAATCCAATCCTCAAGAATAGATACTTCAACAATACTGTAGTCCTCAGATAGTTCGATATAATCCACAAAATTATCGGATATAAGATTATTAGCAATACGCACACCAATCTCTCGCTCTGGGAATACAACTTTATCTGCTCCAACTTTTTCCAGTACTTTTTTATGAATATCATTGGATGCTTTTGCAAGTATATATGGCACCCCTAATTCTTTCACTAAAATGGTAGCCATGATACTGGACTGCATATCATTGGATATGGCTATAATGGCTGCATCAAAATTTCTTACACCTAGTGCTACGAGAGCGTCCATATCTGTTACATCTGCTTGTACAGCATGTGTTACAGTTGCTGCTATTTCTTGTATGATTTCTTCATTCTTATCAATTGCTAGTACGTCACATCCATTCATACTTAATGATTGGGCTACGCTTCTACCAAACTTTCCTAAACCAAATACTACAAAATCTCTTTTTTTCGCCATTTTAATACCCTTCCTTTCAAGGTCTTCTATCTATCCAACCATTACTTTTTCTTCTGGTTTTTTAATATTTCTTTTTGTTTTGCCTCTCATCGAAAAAGCAAGTGCCATGGTAACAGGTCCTAATCGACCGATAAACATGGTGATACAGATGATTATTTTACCTATTGTTGTCAGGCTACCCGTGATACCAAGCGTCAGACCAACTGTTGCAAAGGCAGATACGGATTCAAAGAATATATTCATAAAGCTTGTACCTACTTCTGTTGCAGATAAAATCATGGTTACGGTGATAACAACTGTCATACCAATAGCCACAACAGCTAAAGCTCTTTTTATAATGGTTTCCGGTATGGAACGATTAAATGCTTCTGTTTGTTCTCTACCACGTATAACAGAGATAACAGAAAGGATAATAACACCTACTGTTACAGTCTTAACACCACCTGCCGTACCAGCTGGTGATCCTCCAATAAACATAAAGAGAATCGTTAAGAACTTAGATGCATGATTCATCTGGTCTAACGGCATGGTATTAAAACCTGCTGTTCTTGGTGTTATAGATTGGAATAATGACCCTAATATCTTGTCCTTCATGGATAGTGGTCCTAACGTGTTAGGATTGCCTGACTCAAGTAAGAAGAATAAGATAAATCCAATCACAATGAATGAAAAAGTCAATACCAAAACAATTTTTGTATGCAACGTAAATTTGTTAAAGGTACGTCTGAATCCGTATTTATTGGCAAATTTTTCTTTCATGACACGGATTACATCAATCCATACTGTAAAACCAAGACCACCTAATATAATTAATAAGATAATTGCAATATTAATAATCACATCACCTAGATAGGGGGTTAAACTGCTATCGCCAATGATGTCAAATCCAGCATTACAAAAAGCTGAAACAGAATGGAATATAGCCATAAAGATACCTTCCAAACCATGTTGTGGCACAAATCTAATGGCCAGTAAAACAGCACCTATACCTTCAATGAATAGCGTTCCTAGTACCACATTCTTTGTTAAGCGTACCATGCCTGATAGGGTATATTGATTAAGAGCTTCTTGAATAATTAAGCGTTCTTTTAATCGTATTTTACGTCCCATCATCATAAA
>JMSU01000101.1_pt1 | contig 47172 bp, 53 predicted proteins | sample 179011 | NCBI WGS metagenome assembly JMSU01 (sample SAMN02769580, study PRJNA246767) | bioreactor metagenome | isolation source: Culture-1 Bioreactor ArsB derived from microbial biomass from the upper 2 cm... | place: Germany: Bremen | collected day 87 after inoculation
ATATATGTCTTCAGCACTATTCTCCCAGTTAATACAACCTGTTTTACTGTTTAACATAGAAGCATAACTACTTTCGGAATCATCCTGTGGGGTTCTAGGAGCTTTATTTGACTTCAAGAGCTCTAGGGTTTCGATAAGAACCTTCGCTCCAATATCTGATAGACTATCGTGAAGCTGTCCAGCGGTCATATTTCTTTCAATATTTACTTCTTCTTTTAAAATCATATCCCCTGTATCTAAGCCCTCACTCATATACATGGTAGTAATACCTGTCTTTTCTTCTCCATTTACTATAACCCAATTGATTGGTGCTGCCCCTCTGTACTTAGGTAATAATGAAGCATGTACATTTATACATCCTTTTTTAGGTATTTCTAATATTTCCTTTGGCAGAATCTGACCAAAAGCAACAACAACTATGCAGTCAACATCCATCTTTCTTATAGCTTCAACATACTCTTTTTCTCTTACCTTCACCGGCTGTAAAACCTCTATCCCTAATTCCATAGCCTTCACCTTTACAGGAGGAGGTAAAACCTTTTTACCTCTACCCTTAGGTCTGTCAGGTTGAGTTATTACATAAGCTACCTCATGGCCATTTTTATTCATTGCCTCTAAACAGGGAACTGCAAAATCTGGAGTTCCCATGAAAAGAATTCTCATATTCTATGCACCTACTCTTCAATAATTTTATCTATAAATAGTATCCCATTCAAATGATCAATTTCATGGCAAAGTACCCTAGCTAAAATCTCTTCACCTTCTATATAAAACTCTTCACCTTCTCTATTAAGTGCTTTAACCTTCACGTAAAATGGTCTTTCAACATCACCGGATCTCTCTGGCAAACTAAGACACCCCTCTACATCTATACAGCTTCCATCCTGTTCTACTATCTCTGGATTAATCAACTCAACAATTCCTTCGCCAATATCTATAATTACAATTCGTCTTAAGATACCTATTTGTGGTGCAGCTAGTCCTATACCATGTCCAGTATCATACATAGTATCAGCCATATCATCTATTATTTGAATCACTCTATCATTAATTTCTTCAACGGGTCTAGAAATTTTTCTTAACACATGATCATCATCGGTTCTAATATTTCTTATAGCCATAAGTATTCCTCCTAAACCTTAAAATATATTATATGGTTTTAAATCAAAAATTAAGTGCACATTACTATCCAAATACTTACTCTTGTTAGTATTACATATATAATTAATTATACCCTTTATAATCTCATGGTCAATACTTTGATATTTTAATAGTATCTGCCACCTGTAAAAACCTTTTATTTTGTTATGAATTGCTGGGTTTGGACCAAGAAGTTGGGTATTTTTTAGCTCTATATTGTTTAGTGTCTCCGATTCCAGCTTTCGAAATAGTCTATTTGCAGATTTTATTACTGAACTCTCATCCTTTCCAAGAACTATTATATTAATAATATTATGAAAAGGTGGATAACAAAATTCTTTTCTCAGCTCTATTTCTTTATAATAAAACTCTTTAAAATCTTGCTTCTGTGAAGAGATAATTGCGTAGTTATCGGGACTATATGTCTGTATGACTACATTTCCTTTAAAGTCATGTCTCCCTGCTCTTCCAGCCACCTGAGTAAGCAGTTGAAAAGTTCTTTCATTAGCTCTATAGTCAGGAAGATTTAACGTTATATCTGCAGACAATATCCCCACAAGGGTAACATATGGAAAATCTAGTCCCTTAGCCACCATCTGTGTACCTATTAGAATATCGATTTCCCTATCTCCAAAGGCTTTAATAATTCTTTCAAGGTTTCCTTTCTTCGATGTGGTATCTATATCAAGTCGTTTTGTCTTAAATGACGGAAACAACTTATTTACATATTGCTCAACCTTTTCAGTTCCCGATCCAAAGAATTTTATATACTTACTCCCACATTCAGGACATGTCTTAGGTACAACACTTTTATATCCACAATAATGACACTTTGCAACATTATTCTTATGATGATACGTCATTGATATATCACAATTCATACATTTTACAACGTATCCACAACTTCTACAGGAAACAAAGGTCGAGTATCCCCTTCGATTTAAAAATAGAATCACTTGTTTATTATTAAGCAAACTCTCCTTCATACTCTCATAAAGCCTACGGCTAAACATGCTCTTATTCCCTTCTTCAAGCTCTATTCTCATGTCAACAACATCTACACTTGGAAGGGGATTGTTGTTAAATCTATTATTAAGTTCTAAAAGCTCATATACACCATTTCTAGCATTGTAATAGCTTTCAATCGACGGAGTTGCCGATCCTAAAAGTAAAACTGCCTTGTTCTGTCTACATAAATATTTTGCCACATCAATCGTATAATATTTGGGATTCATTTCAGATTTATAGGATGATTCGTGTTCCTCATCTATTATAATAAGTCCTAAATTGTTACAGGGCGCAAATATAGCTGATCTAGCCCCTACAACAATTGATATTTCATTATCTTTTATTTTTTTCCATTGATCATATCTCTCGCCTAAGGACAATTTACTATGCAATACGGCAACGTTACTACCAAATCTCTTAATAAATTTCTCAACTATCTGCGGTGTAAGAGAGATTTCTGGTACTAAAATAATTACTTGCTGACCTCTATTAATAACTCGATTTACAAGATGCATATATACTTCGGTTTTCCCACTGCCTGTAACACCATGTAAAAGAAAAGTATCATGCTCCCTTTTCCTTATTGTTTGTAGTATATTATTGTAGGCTGACAATTGCTGTGGGTTAAGCATATTAGGCTTATCTCTTTGAATTCTATCTAGATTTATTGGTGTTCTATACTCTTGCTCATCAATTATCTTGATTAGATTCTTTTCCTCTAGACCATTAATCACAGCCCTTGATGTTTTAGCTTTTTGAATAAGATCTGTCACTCGTACTTTTTTTGCCTTAGAGAGAATCTTTAGAACTTCAATTTGCTTATATGCTTTTTTTGACATTTCAGAAACAATCAAATCAAGCTCTCTTGGATCAAAATTAATTATTGCTGATTTCTTAGTTTTAGTATTTATTTCACTATAAAATTTAGGTATTAAACACTGAATAGCTTCACTATAAGTGCATAAGTATGTTTCCTTAAGCCACTTACATAGATCGATTTGATTTTCAGACAAATTTATACCATTATTAATTACTTTCTTAATTTCTTTCATACCCTTTATCTTTTTTACTGCTTCGTCTGAATTTGACTCAAACACAAATCCATCAAGTAACTTATTTCCTTTTCCAAATGGAACAACAACCTTATCACCTATACTGATTTCATCTCTCAAATCTGTTGGAATTTTATATGTAAATAGCCTATCCGTTGCTTTTGTACCCGTATTTACAACTATATTACAGTATTCCATATAATTCATTCAAATGCCTCCAAGATACAAAGGAGTAGGTTTCCCCTACTCCTTTAAATTTATCAAATCATATACCTTGTCTAAGATAATGTCTGATATATTTTCCTTTTTCATTTTATCATATTTTTCTGTATTTCCATAACTATCAATAATGCTCACTATATTGGTATCACCTTTAAAACCGGCACCTGCTTCATTAATATTGTTAGCAACAATAAGGTCTAAATTCTTCCTATTCACCTTGCTTTTAGCATTTTGCAGCAGATCCTTTGTTTCCGCTGCAAAACCTACTAGAATCTTATTGTTCTTCTTTCTTCCAAGTTCTAATAATATATCAGGGTTTCTTGAAAGTTCTATTGCTAAATCAGAATCAGTTTTCTTGATTTTGTTATTTGAAACTTTTTTAGGTTTATAATCAGCAACAGCTGCGGCTTTTATTACTATATCCGTATCATCAAAGTGCTCCAAAACTGCCTCATACATCTGAGCAGCTGTCACAATATCTACAACCTTTATACCTTTTGGCTTTTCAATATTTGTAGGACCAGAAACAAGTACAACATCTGCTCCCCTGTCCCTTGAAGCTTTAGCAAGTGAATAGCCCATTTTTCCTGAAGAATGATTTGTTATATACCTTACCGGATCAATTGGCTCTTGAGTAGGACCTGCAGTAATTAAAACTTTTTTATTTTTTAGGGGCTTATTTGATAAACTCTTAAAAATACTTATTATTCCTTCTACTATATCTTCAGGAGTAGCCAATTTTCCTACACCATAATCTCCACACGCTAATCTTCCAGAAGCAGGATCAATAAACTTGTACTCTAAATCCTTAAGAGTTTGAATATTCCTTTGTACAACTCTATTAATATACATATTTGTATTCATAGCAGGAGCAATAATCACAGGTGCTTTCGTTGCCATAACTGTAGTTGATAACATATCATCAGCTATTCCATTTGCAATTTTTCCTATTATGTTCGCTGTTGCAGGGGCAATCAAAAAAAGGTCCGCTTTTTGAGCCAAAGATATATGCTCAACATCCCAGGTTTTAGGTTCTGCAAACATATCAGTAACCACATAGTTCTGAGACAAGGATTGAAAGCTTAAGGGACTAACAAACTCCGCAGCGGCTTTTGTCATTATTACATTTATATTCGCTCCAAGTTTTTTAAGTCTGCTTATAACATCTAATGACTTATAAACAGCAATACCGCCTGTAACACCTATAACTATATTCTTGTTACTTAACATACTTTTCATGTTCACTACCTATTTTTTCATAACCAATTTTGTCTTGAAAAAGCTCATTGGTTGCTATTGTAACAGGCTTGTTAGAATCTATATCTATAAGCTTTTCATTTCCATCTATTATTTGTCTAGCCCTTTTAGCAGTGGCAATAACTAAGGTGTATCTACTATCAACCTTTTTTAGTAATTCGTTAATTGGTGGTTTAAGCATTATATTTCCTCCTTATACATTTTTATTAATTCACATAGGTCTTCTTTGATTTTACATCTTTCTGCATCAATGATTGAAGTAAGACTATTTACAGCACTTGTTAAGTCATCATTTATTATATAATAATCATACTCATTAATAAAGTCAATTTCTTCATATGCACATCTAAGTCTTTTTTCAATATTATCCTCTGAGTCTCTTCCCCTTGAAACTATTCTATTTCTTAATTCTTCCATACTAGGGGGCAATAAGAAAACAAAAATACCTTCTGGATATTTTTTCTTTACCTGCATTGCTCCTTGAGGATCAATTTCTAATATAATATCATACCCTTTATTTAGCTGATCTAAAACATATTTTTTAGGGGTTCCATATAAATTATCATAAACCCTAGCGTATTCTAAAAGTTCGTCTGATTCTATCATGTTCTCAAATTCATCTCTATCGATAAAATAGTAACTTACACCCTCAGTCTCGCCCTTTCGTCTTTCCCTCGTAGTAGCAGAAATCGATAATCTTATTTCAGGTTTGACTTTTAGTAATTCCTTGCAAACAGTCCCCTTTCCTACACCTGACGGGCCACATACAACAAACAACGCTCCCTTTCTTTTCATACCGATTCTCCTTTAGCTATTATTATCACTTGTCTTATCGTTTATTTCCTTCGAATTGAATCTATTAGCCATCGTCTCAGGTTGCACGGCAGATAATATTAAGTGGTCGCTGTCGCATATGATCACTGCCCTTGTCCTTCTCCCGTATGTAGCATCAACAAGTTTATTTTGTTCTCTAGCTTCATTAATCATTCTTTTTATGGGTGCTGATTCCGGCTTAACTATTGCTATAATCCTACTAGCAGAAATCATATTACCAAAACCGATATTAACTAACTTCAAATCCATTATTTTCCCCCTGCTACTCTATATTTTGTACTTGTTCTCTTATTTTTTCCAATTCACTTTTTATTTCTATAACCATACTAGATATATTAATATCAGAGGATTTAGAACCGATTGTATTAATCTCCCTATTCATTTCTTGAATAAGAAAATCTAATTTTCTTCCTACAGCTCCAGATTCATTAGTAATACTATTTAATTGATCTATATGACTAAACAATCTAACAATTTCTTCAGCAATATTACTTTTATCAGCATACATTGATACTTCTAAAGCAATTCTTTCTTCATCAATTTCTATTGTATCCTCAGTTAATTCTCTTATTCTATCAAATAACTTAGTCCTATATTCTTTCACAATTATAGGCGTTAGTTTTTCAATTTCCTTCACAATACCATGTATTTTTCCACTTCTGTTTCTTATGTCCTCCGCTAATTTCAAGCCTTCGGCCTTTCTCATACTCACTAAGGATGTGATTGCCTGCTCAAGGGCTATGCTCAATACTTCCCAAATAACATCTTCTTCATCTTCCTTATTTTCAATAGAAAAGGTATCTGGAAAACGGGTCAACTGAGCAAGAGATATTTCTTCCTTTAAATTAAGTTTTTCCTTTATCTCTATTAAAGACTTATAATATTGCTCAACGATGTTTAAGTTAGGTTTTATAATTACATCTTCATCCTTAGATTCATCTAAGGTTATATAGACTTCTATTCTACCCCTTTTAACTGAATCTTTAATTATCTTTCTTATTTTTTCTTCAAATGCAGAATATTTTTTAGGCATTCTTATTATTATGTCATTATATCTATGGTTCACCGACTTGATTTCAACTAGAAAACTTCTCGATTCGTCATTGGCTTCTCCTCTACCATAACCAGTCATACTGTATATCATAAAATCAATCCTCCCGTGGACAAAAGCGTCTGGCGGCGCATTTGTAGTATAAGTTTTATGTCTTCCTTTATAAGTCGTAAATAAAACAATTGAAATTCAATATTTCAATTGTAATAGTTTATGTATAGATAACTTACTATCAACAAAATATTATATCATTAAAACTCTAAAATTATAAGGACTCATTTGAAGAAATATTAATAAACTGTTTAGTTTAACATCAATTTTATGAATATACTAAAAGCGGCCATTTATTAAATTTGGTCCAGATTATTTATAGAAAGTTTGAAAGCTCTTTTGAGTTTTCTATGAATACTCTGGGTGAAGATATAAATTAACAATTATTTTTTATTCAGATAGTATTTTCCATCACAGATAAACTCAGCAGTTCCCTCCATGAATACTCTACTATTATTGTCTATAGTAATATTTAGCTTACCCCCTGGAACATTAACCAATACTTTTTTCCCAACATAATTTAATAGGCTTGCAACAAATACCGAAGCACATACGCCTGTACCACAGGCTAAGGTTTTGCCTGCACCTCTTTCCCATGTATCAACCTTCATAAATTCTTCATTAATAACCTGGACAAAATTGACATTGGTTTTTCTTGGGTAAATATTATTTTTTTCTATAGCAGGACCAAACTTATATACTATTTCTTCAGTTAGCTCTTTCGTAAATACTATTGTATGGGGAACACCCATCAAAATACTTGATACTTTTAAACTAGTCCCATCAATTACTAGTTCTTCATTTATAAACCTTTGCTTCTCTGTAATAATAGGTACAGCCTTAACTTCAAGACTCGGTATCCCCATATCAACTAAAATCTTTTCTGCTTTTCCATCTCCAGTTACGGTTAGATTGATTACTTTTTCACCCGCTAGTGTTTCTACAGTAAAAACATCTTTGCTAACGATATCTTTTTCATAAACAAACTTTGAAAAACATCTTATACCATTGCCGCACATTTCGCCTAGAGAACCATCTGAATTGTAATAATGCATCCTAACATCACTATTTTTCGATTCATCAACTATCATCAGTCCATCGGCTCCAATACCAAAATGTCTATCACAAACATCTTTAGCTAAAGCTGAATAACTGGCTCCACTAACCTCTTCTGCTATAATGATTACAAAATCATTGCCTGCTCCGTGCATTTTACTAAAATTTATCATATTAAAACTTCTACCTCCTTAATAACGAATCAATACGTATAATACATATTATATATCTTAATAGCATTATGTTAAACCCAAATTATTGCTATAGCCTTTAAAATTTCATATTTTAGTGTTATACTTTACAAGTTCAAGTATATTTTTATTAAAGATAACAAACTTTAATGATTAATAAATTACAAAGAAAAAATGTAGAAACGTTCATTATTTTCTTTGTAATTTATTTTAAGTTTTAGTGTTCGTTATCTATAGATTAACGGAGGGATAATATGCCGTTTGATGGCTTAGTAATAAATTCTTTAGCATTTGAACTTAAAAATGCCCTATTAAATAAAAAAATAGAAAAGATATATCAACCCGAAAAGGATGAAATACTTATCAAATTTAGAAATGTTGAAAACAATAACAAATTATTAATATCAGTTAATAGCAGTTTTCCTCATCTGTGCCTTACAGATTCACAAAAGAGTAATCCTTTGAAACCTCCTATGTTCTGCATGCTTCTAAGAAAGCATTTACATGGAGGAAAAGTTGTAGACGTCTATCAGGTTGATTTTGAAAGAATAATTATAGTATCGATTGAAAGCTATGATGAACTAGGAAATATCAGCATAAAAGATTTGATAATTGAAGTAATGGGTAAACATAGCAATATAATTCTAATAGAAAAAAATAATCGTAACATTATAGATAGCATCAAAAGAATTCCCACAAGTATCAGTAGACAAAGACAGATTTTGCCTGGTCTTGAATATAGATATCCACCTTCCCAGGATAAACTGAATGTTTTTAACATTGATTATAATACTTTTATAGCGCAGCTAGAAAATGCTTCAAAGAGTACTCAAGTTTATAAATCTTTATACAAGCTATTTCAAGGTATAAGTCCTATAATTGCTAAGAATATTTGTTTTGATGCAGAAATAGATCCTGATATCCTAATCTCAGAGATTTCTAACGAGAATTCAAAAAGGATTTGGGATAGTTTTGTATCACTATCGGATAAACTTCATAACAATGAGTATTCGCCAAATGTGATTTTTGATTCAATTGAAAATAAAGCAATTGATTTCTCATCGCTAAGTTTGAGTCTTTATGACAATCAGCATTTTACACAGACCTTTCTTACATCAATAAGCGATGTTATAAATAAGTTCTACTTTGATAGGGATAAATACAATCGAATTAAGCAAAAATTTACTGATATAATGAAGGTCTTAAATACTAGACTGGGAAGACTATATAATAAACTCCAGAAACAAAATGAAGAGTTGATTACTGCTGAGGGGGCAGATAAATACAAGCTTTATGGAGAGTTGATACTGTCTAACATGTACCAAATAACCGCTGGAATGAAGGACGTTACTGTGCAAAACTATTATGATCCTGAAACTCCTGATTTAGTAATCCCCCTTGATTCAAGATTAACACCATCAGAAAATAGTCAGAGGCACTATAAAAAGTATAACAAGTATAAAACCGCCCAAGAAAAAATAAGTGAGCAAATAATAGATACAGAGAATGAGATTGAGTATTTAGAAAACGTACTTTCAACCATAGAAAATACAGATGATATAAATAATATCGACGAAATAAAGCAAGAACTAATTGAACAAAAGTATATTAGGAAAAAAAAGATTGGTAAAAACAAAAGTAAAAAAATTGAATTTAAACCTCATAAGTATATTAGTGAGGATGGCTTCATGATCTTTGCTGGTAAGAATAATAAGCAAAATGATCACCTTACCTTAAAGGTTGCTTCTAAAAAGGATATTTGGCTTCATACAAAGGATATTCCTGGATCCCATGTAATAATTAAAACCGATGGAAAAGATGTGCCAGATGAAACCATTATGGCCGGTGCGATTATTTCTGCTTATCATAGCAAAGGTAGACAATCTAGCAACGTTCCTATAGATTACACATATGTAAAGTTTGTAAAAAAACCATCAGGTGCAAAGCCTGGAATGGTCATCTATGAGAATTTTAAAACAATTTATATAACTCCGCATGAAGAAGAAATTAAAAAATTAGAGATACAAAGTGAGTAGTTTACTACTCACTTTGTATCTCTTACCTTTCGTATATAACTACTTCATTGTCTTTATCAACTTCGTCTAAATGGACACTTATTACTTCTTTTCTGGAGGTTGGAGCATTTTTTCCAACATAATCTGGTCTAATTGGCAGCTCTCTATGTCCTCTATCAACTAAAACAGCTAACTGAATAGTTTTAGGTCTTCCAATATCTATTAAGGCATCCATAGCCGCCCTAACAGTTCTTCCTGTGAAAATAACATCATCAATTAGCACAACATTTTTCTCATCTATTCCTATTGAAATCTCACTCTTTTTAATAATAGGATTATCGTTTATCTTAGACAAATCATCTCTGTACAAAGTAATATCTAGTGAGCCAACTTCTACATCAACTTCTTCGATTTCTTTGATCTTTGAAGCTATTCTTCTAGCTAATGGAACACCCCTTGTATGGATTCCAACCAGCACTACTTGAGCTACCCCTTTATTTTTTTCGATTATCTCGTGGGATAATCTAGTTATAGACCTGTTTATTGCTTTTTCATCCATTATTCTCGCTTTAAACTTCATTTTTTTCCCCTCCATATATTTAACCCATATTACAGAGATTCAAGTAGAACTATTAATTTATACACATCAAAATTTCCTAGAAACGTCGAGTATTTTGATATGTATAAATTAAGTTCTACTATATGAACTCTACATTCATAGAAAATTTCGAGCCCTAATGCGAACTTTTTAAAATTTGCTATGAACAATCTTAATATAGTAAATAATCTAACCCTTTCTTAACTTATCAAGTAATGACTTAAGATAGTCAGGTAATTCACAGGTAAATTCCATGTATTTGTCGGTTGACGGGTGCACAAAGCCTATTCTCTTTGCATGCAGCACTTGTCCATTTAACTTGAACTTCTCCTTTTTAAAGCCATAAAGAGGATCACCTACTAGTGGGTGTCCCAAGTATGCCATATGTACTCTTATTTGATGTGTACGACCTGTTTCCAGCTTAAGTTCAACCAGATTAAAGCCTGACAACCTTTCAATAACCTTAAAATGAGTAACAGCTCTTTTAGAATTCTTCTCTACTACAGCCCTCTTCAATCTATTTACGGGATGCCTTCCAATCGGCAGGTCAATCGTACCTCTGTCGGTTTCTAAGTTTCCATGGACTAAGGCATTATAAATTCTATTTGTACTATGTTCCTTCAACTGATCAGCTAAGGAATTGTGCGCCATATTGTTCTTAGCAATCATCAAAAGACCTGAAGTATCCTTATCAATCCTATGTACAATTCCAGGTCTTATTATTCCATTTATAGAAGACAATTTTTCTGAATGGTATAGTAACGCATTAACTAATGTGCCCGTATAATGACCCGGCGCTGGATGAACAACCATGCCCTGAGGTTTATATACAACCATTAAATCTTCGTCTTCATAGACAATTTCAATAGGGATATTTTCAGGTTCCAATTTTAACTTTTCGGGCTCAGGAATAATTATTTCAATTTCATCATTTATGCTTATCTTGAATTTCTTTGAAAGAATTACTTTGTCATTAATCTTTACATTTCCCTTTTCGATCAGCTTCTGTACGTAGGATCTCGAAAGGTCATTTAATTCTCTAGATAAATATAAATCCAACCTAATTGATTCCTGGCTATTATCAACAATTAATCTAATTTCGTTCAAGATATCTACTCCTTTAAAAACTTGTAAATGTATTATAACATAAAAAGAGAGGGGTGTCTCACAATGAGGAATTTCTACGTTATTTAAAAGTTCAACGACTTGTCACGTACATTAGTACTAATCAAACCGTTGAACTTTTAAAACCTTGAACTTCATTCATTCCGAAACACCCCGAGGCCGGACTCATAAGATGCTCTTATAAGACGACCCCCAATATTTTACTCTTTTTTCTCTGATTCTACTTGACTTTCATAGTATTCATTGCTAATATCATCTACATCTTCTACTTTACCTGAAATGTTTTTATCATACATATTATTATCATACCAATCTAAGGCCATTTTCTGCTTGTCGGTTTTATTATATCTCGCTACGGCCTGCCAAGAATCTTCACCGTCAAAACAGTTAAATTTGGAGTCATCATTAAAGGTTCTTCCGAAAGGAGAGTCTAATACTTCTTCTTCTACTGGTCTAGTATGGATTTTTTCCTCTAAGCTCATATGTTCTGTTTCCTTACTGCAATGGGTACATTGAAGTGTATATGGTATTACTTCTAACCTCTCTTTGTTTATATATTTTCCACAGGTTTCACATACACCGTATGTACCATCTTCAATTTTTCCTAGTGCATCATTTATTTCAACTAAATGTCTCTTTTCGCTTTCTTCCAAATTAAATCTCATTTCCATTTCAAAGGTCTCGCTTCCAATATCAGCAGGATGATTATCATAGGACGAAAGTTCACTATAATAGTCTTTAAGTGAACTATGTGCACCATTTTCTTCTTCACTTTCAATTCCATTCATAACTTCTTGCTTTTCCTCAAGCAACCGGTCTTTAAAATGCCCTAAATCTTTCTTATCCACTTTAAGCCTCCTATCTACAGAGGTACCAACACTAAAACTTGAGATAAATATTAAAGTTGGTTACCTATAGTTCTCAATTATATCTAACAACTCTGCTATATACTTACCTATTAGAGGAAGATTGACTAACTGCTGAACAAAGTATATAATAACAGCTGCTAATACAGTAAATCCTATCGCCATACCTAATCCACGTGCTAAACCTCCAACAAGGTTAACAAATATTAACCTCTTAGGATTATTAATGATTTCGGTATACTCTTGAATCTTAGTCTTTTCCAAGGCAACTGAAAAATCCTCTAGTTTGTTTTCTAATGATCTCATCTTTTTGTCAGTCACTTAGTAACACTTCCTATTTCGAAAAAATAATCTAGGTTCAATATTATTCTGCCCTTTTTTAGTAGAAATATAATCTTAACTCAATCAAAAAAACTATAGCAAATATACTATAGTTTTATCTATAAAAAAATATTAAATTCTAAAGCTCTACTAACAGGAAAAATATAATCCGGGTTAAAAACACCCTTTTCCTATAGATTCTTTAAAATATCCATTAGAATATCACTAGAATTTTTAGCAGCTTCAAGGACAAATTCATTAAAGTTTTCATGGGCAGTTCCATCTGCCTTATCAGATATTGCTCTTATTATCACGAATGGAATATTATTTAAATAGCTTGTATGACCTATTGAAGCACCTTCCATTTCTGTACAGTAACCTTCAAAGCTATCCCAAAGATGATTTTTCTTATCTGGACAAGCTACAAATACATCACCTGACAATATTCTTCCAACCATGGTATTATGCTTTACAGTTTCCCTTTTAGTAGCTTTAAAAGCCAGTTCTATAAGCTTCTTATCAGCCTCAAATATGTATGTATCCATTCTAGGAATCTCACCTAGCTTATATCCAAAACCAGTAGCATCAAAATCATGCTCAATAACATCTGAAGAAATCACAATGTCTCCCACGTTCAATTCTCCGTGAACTGCTCCTGCTACCCCTGTATTTATGATGTGAGTTACATTAAAGTTACTAGCAAGGATTTGAGCACAAATAGCAGCATTTACTTTACCTATACCCGAGCGCACTAGTATTACATCTATATTTTCTATGGCTCCCTTGTAAAAACTCATGCCAGCTAGACTTACCGTCTCTTCAATCTCCATATGCCCTTTTAGTATTTCTATTTCTTCATCCATAGCTCCAATTATGCCTAATCTATTCATATATATCCTCCTTTATCAAGTTAACAAATCTCAATAAATCCTTTAGATTTTAAGTACCCTTCCATACAAATCAAATTTGACTTTCCATAAAAGAATTCGATACTAACTCTAACTGAGATTCAAGTAGTGTCTTGAATCTTGTCTTAAATATTTGAAAATCCTTTTTAGCTTCCTCATACTCTTTTCTAACACTCAACACTTCATTATTCGCACCATCTATAATCCTTCTAGCTTTATCTTCAGCTTCCTGAATAATTAGCTCTGCTTTCTTATTTGCATTTATGGCAACTTCTTCAGCTGTGCTTTGAGCAACCACTAAAGTATCCTTAAGTGTTCTCTCTAAACTATTATATTTTTCAAGCTGTTCCTCTAACATTCTAATTTTCTCTTTATATTCCATATTTTCGTTATATTTTTTTTCATAACTGTCAATAACCTTGTCTAAAAAATCATCAACTTCAACTTCTTTATATCCTCTTAAAGCCTTTGTAAATTCTTTATTTTGTATATCCAATGGTGTTATCATTTTATACCCCCAATCGTATAGAGTTCATGTAGCAAAACTTAATTTATACATATTCAAATACTTCGCGATTTTAGAATTTTGAATGTGTATAAATTAGTAGTTTTTCTTGAACCTCTATATAAATTTTTTTATTGATATTTTTAATCTATCTTTTTTAGTCCTACCTATAACCTTGTCCAAAATTATTCTTCCTTTACCTCTATATGAGATTACATCGCCTTCTTTGATATTATATGATGGTGTACAAATCGGAACATGATTTACCTTTACTTTTTCTTTTCTTATGTCAACAGTGGCTTTACTTCTTGATTCATTAAAGCCTGAAGACGAGATAGCATCTAATCTTAAGGAATTAACAGTATCTGTAATTATCTTAAACTCATTGTCTTTAGGAATAATATTTCCTAAATCGTCTAAAGAGGCAGTTATATTATATCTTCCAATTTGAGTTAAATTCAAGTCAAGGTACCTAGCCATTTCCTCGAGTGCTAAAATTTGTATCATATTATCATCAATTATAATATCGCCTATTTTTTCCCTTTTTAATCCTAAACCTAAAACTGCTCCTAAAACTTCCCTGTGATTAATTTTTTTCCCCTTAGGCAAGTCTTCAATCCTTATAACTTTAAGTGGTATATTTTCATCATTTACATCAAGATAATCAGGATATATTATTATTATTTTTCTTTCAGCACCCTCATAACCACCTGTAATACTATGGTTCACATATCCATAATCCTTTTTTAATATTTCACTGCAAATAGATGCTATATAAGGATCAAGGAAATCTGTATACTTAAATATATTTCTATTAATGGCTATTTCAAGCTTATCCAATACCTTAAGCAGTTCTATTTCATATTTATCACTAAGGGAATACCTTCTTGCAATACCTTTTCTATCCAAAAAACCACACTTTCTATAATATAGTCAATATTACATTTTTTAAAATATCTAAGGTCACTATAGCTAAAAGAGGTGAGAAATCAATCATACCTCCAACTCCTATTTTCTCCTGAAGCTGCCTAAATGGATATAGAATCGGTTCAGTTATCTGATGCAGTATATTATATATTACGTTTGAGTTCCCACGGCTAAACCATGAAAATAATGCCCTTAAAATAATAAGAAAATTAACTACACCTACGAATTTAATAATTGTTTGCTTTAAAATCCACATTTTATCACCTTCCGAATTGTTTAATCATTTCTGCCACGGAAAAATTCCTTGATTACTAAACTCTTCTGACAAATTACCTGATACATCTATATTGTTAGGGGCTAAAATAAAAATACCCTTTGAAACTTTTTTAATTTGCCCATCCAATGCATAGATTGCACCATTAAGAAAATCAAATATCTTTTTTGCTAACTCTTGATCTAATTTTTCTAAATTTATAATAACAGGCTTTCTATTTTTTAGATTATCAACAATATGTGGTGTTTCTTCAAATTCAATAGGTTCGTATATTACTACATTCATTTGTTTATTAGTATGTATATTAACTATTTTATTCTTTATTGGCTGAACTGCATTATTATTGATTGAATTACGCATTGGCTCTTCATTGTTAACCTCATGAATCTCTTCTTCCTCATATTCATCTAATCCCATAAAAAATTTAACTTTATCCATAAATTTTCCTGACATAATATACCTCCTTAAATTCCCTTTTGTGAGTCTCTACTCGTAGAAAACTATCTATTTACTTAATACCTTTATTTGCTATAATCTCTTTCTCCAAATATGCCTGTACCAACTCTGACCATATTTGACCCCTCTTCAATAGCTACCATATAATCGTTTGTCATGCCCATAGAAAGATAGTTCATATTAATATTCTTAAAAGTAGAGTTCTTTAAACTATCAAAGATATCCTTCATTTTTCTAAAGTGATCTCTAACATCTTCTGGATCAATAACATAGGGTACTATTGCCATTAGGCCTTCTACCCTCACATTCTCTAATATAGAAATCTCCTTTATAAAATCATCTAGTTCATCTTCAGCTAATCCAAACTTACTATCTTCATCGGCAATATTTACTTGAATTAGAACATCCATCACTCTATTAACTTTTCTCGCCCTCTTATCTATCTCTTTTGCGAGTTTCATACTATCTACAGAATGTATCATATTTACTTTGTCAATGATATACTTTACTTTATTTGTTTGAAGATGACCTATTAAATGCCAACTAGGTTCACATTCTATTTTATCATATTTTTCCATTACTTCTTGAACTTTATTTTCACCAATATTTTTAATACCGGTTTTTAGTGCTGTATTTATTCTCTCAGTATCAATAGTTTTAGTTACAGCAATAAGATTAATTTCTTCTGGATTTCTATCGATTTTTTCACAGGCCTTCTTAATATTGTTTTTAACAAAATTAATATTATTTTCTATAATACTCATTATATGCCTCCTTTTATGGTATATATACTAGTATAGGTTAAATATAGAAATCTCAATAAATCTTTTACATTTTGGCTTCTTGAACAGCCTTGAAGCATTGGCTATTCAAAAAATCAAAATGTAAATCTATAAGTGCGTTCTATATACTAAATTTTTCTTAGTAAATTATATCCCCTTCTTTATATTTTTTTCCATAACGTAAAACTTCATCATATAGTTTTACTGTCCTGATACTTTTTGTAGAATCACCTTCTTTTACATAAAAGGCACTATTCCGTATTATTGCATAGTCATCGTCGTAGCCCAGTACTTTTATTGGCTTAAATACTGACTTTCTATTTACGTCTAATAAAAATACTCCTAATTGTTCATCCTTTTCTATGATTGAATCCCTATGTATCTTTAATCCCTCATATTGCTCTTTTATTACATTAAGATTAGCTTTCCTTATCTTATTAAAGTTATCTACATATTGATTAGTTTTAACTATTATAAAACTATTGGAATCATCATTAATTTTATCGATAATCGTTCCATTTATTCTTGAATCAGAGATATCTATAGATATTTTTTTTCTCATTTTAAAGGTATTAGAGTCTTTAGAGTCCGTAGCAATTAAAATATACCAGCTAGTATTATCTGTTAACTTAAATATACGCTGATCATAGATTACCTTATCATATTTTAGTTTATTTGAAGCTGGCTCCATTGTTTTTATAAACTCATATTTTATATTTGCCAAATTGTTAGGTGTCAAAATCTCTTCGAACCCATCAATATAGTAACTGATTATACCTGATTCCGGGCTATTTATCTCAATGATAGAATTCTTTATTTTACTTTCTAATATATTTTTTTCCCCTTGCAGCTTCTCCAAATTTGCTCCTGAAAAGCTTTTGTCACCACTAACTCTTCTTTTCTTATCTACCTTGTTTTCCAAGCTTTTTTCTAATTGTCTAATTTTTTCAAAATCTTCATTTACTCTAGCGATTCTTAGTTCATCTACAGTTCTACTTATTTCAGCATTTAGTTTATCTATATCAACCTTAAACAAGCTACCTTTACTAGACTGAATCTCGTCAATTCTGCCATTTAGTTCAGCTAAATTCTGTCTATCCTCATCTCTTACATCGGAAGTATATATTTCGGAGACCTTATAATTCTTTTCAACCTTTTCTCCTTCTTCAGCATAATATTTAATTATACCTTCATTAGGAGACTTGACGATTCTTTCATTTCTTATAATTACACACTGGTATTCCATTTCAGTACTAAGCTCTCCAAACTGAACAATTTGGGTATCAGGTGGTCTAATAAACACACCATATATAAGCTTGTACGCAAAAAATAGTATAATTACTGAAAGAAATAAAACCCTATATAATTTTAGTCTTCTTTTCATTTTATCACCTATAGATAAATGATTTAAAATACTTTACTTAATATAGAAATTGCAATAAATCTTTTACATTTTAATTCCTTGAATCGCCTTGAAACATTGGCTATTCAAGAAATCAAAATGTAGATTTATAAATACATTCTATATAGTAATTTTTTTTGTTATACAGAGAGTCAAGTAAAACTACTACCTAAATTAAACTTTACTATATGAACTCCCTTATATATCTATTCTTCAAACATGTTATTTTTCCTCTAGTTATTTATAAAAATTGTATAGTAATTTAGTCCCGTTATTTCCCAAAATGTCAATAACAACTCTAAGGCATAGAACCTCTTCGTTTTAGTCTGATTTTTCTTCAAGAAATTACCTCAAAAAAAACTAAAGACTACTCAACGTAGTCTAAAACAATCTTCCATACCTGCTTAATATTCGCAATCTTTTTATTTTACTTACATTTAGTTCCACTATCTTATCTTCCAATGTAAGTATACAAAGAGTATTATCTTCTTTCTTAGCTCCTAAGACAGTTCCCTTTATAGCTCTGCTATTCTTAAGATGAATTTTGATTTGATCACCAATTGAAAGATTAATATTGCCTAACTTAAAAATTTTCAAGTCTAACTCATCTAATAGGTTTTGAGTTATATTTTTGCTTTTAAAAGAAATCCTATTATTAAATAAGTCATACTTTTCCTTAAGTAAGGATAACAAGTATCCCAACACAGAAACAATAAATAAAACTATAGAAAACTTTAGTAAATAATCAATGTAATTCATATAATCACCTATTTTAAACAAAGGAATCAACCGCTCCTCTGTGATTAAGGACACTTAGTCCTGAGGTTGTTAACTTTGTTAACAATCTGATGACACTTAGTCCTTTCGTTTTTCAACCTAATTTTTCTTAGAGAAATGACCTAAATAAAAGAAAAAGCTATGAATCAAATCATAGTCCAATAAATAGAAATGGTCTAGGTGAGAAGATTTGAACCTCCGACCACCAGAACCCCATTCTGGTGCGCTACACCCAGTCAAACCTCTTACACTAATATTATACACAATTCTCAATATTTATCAAGTAAGCTAGTTACATAATAACATTCAAAAAAACTTTTGTCCTTTTCTAATAACACAGAGGCAATACATTAATATAGAGGGAATGCTAATCCCTCTATATTAAAACCCTGATTTTTCATAGAAAATTTAAAACTATTAAATAATAATGCAAATTAAGTTTCTGCTTTCCTCATCAATAATTTTTTGGAGCGTCTTTTGCAACTTCATTTTAACATTATCAGGCATCATGAATAACTTTGTTTGAAGTTGCTCTTTTACTAAATCATGGAGGGATTTGCCATACATATTTGTTTCCCATATCTGTTTAGGGTCAGCTTCAAATTCTTTCATTAGATACTCAAGGAGATCTTCACTTTGTTTTTCTGTTCCTACCAATGGGGAAACCTCAGTAGTAACATCAGCCCTTATTAGATGTAATGATGGAGCATTGGCCTTAATTTTCACACCAAATCTACCACCTTGTTTGAATATTTCAGGCTCATCTAACTCTAGTTCATCAAGAACCGGTGGGACAACACCATAGCCAAAGGTTTTAGCGCTCTTAAGAGCTTCTTCAACCCTGTCATATTCCCTCTTAGCCTTCGAAAAGGATTTCATTAAGCTAAGAAGCTGATGGTCACCGTCTATTTTATAACCAGTCAATTCTTGCAATATATCATAGAATAATCCTTCCTTTGTATGCATTTTTACGTCTGCTTTACCTTGACCGAGGTCAATATTACTTATTTCAGCTCCGGTCAATACCTCTACTTCATGGAACTTACTTGCTAGATTGTCTATATCCTTAATCTTTTTCGTGTCATCTATAGCATCTTTTATTGTAAGTAATATTTGATTCTTGAGCCAGTGATTAGGGTCTAAACCTTCTATCCATTTTGGTAAATTAATACCTATCTCTTTAACAGGGAATTCAAAGAGAATTTTTTGAAGTACTGTATTAATATCCTCGACTTCCATCCTAGCACAGTTTAGAGGAATTACAGGCACTCCATATTTTTCTTCTAATTCGCCTCTAAGCTTTACAGACTCTTTAGCATCTGGGTTTATAGAATTGAGTAGCATTACAAATGGTTTTTTGAGCTCCTTCAATTCTCTTACTACTCTTTCTTCAGCGTCTATGTAACTGTCTCTTGTGATATCAGTAATGCTACCATCTGTAGTAATCATTAATCCAATTGTTGAATGATCAGTTATAACCTTCTTAGTACCTATTTCTGCTGCTTCTTCAAATGGTATTTCACTTTCAAACCATGGTGTCATTACCATTCTCGGTTCACCATTTTCTTGGTGTCCTAATGCACCTCTAACTAGATACCCTACACAATCAATCATTCTCACTTTGAATTTAGCATTTTCCTTTAATGCTATTTCTATAGCTTCATTTGGTACAAACTTAGGCTCAGTAGTCATTATTGTTTTTCCTGTTCCACTTTGTGGTAATTCATCCTTAGTTCTTTCTTTTCTATAAATGTTTTCTATGTTTGGTATTACTAATAGATCCATAAATCTTTTGATAAATGTTGATTTTCCAGTCCTTACAGGTCCTACTACCCCAATGTAGATATCTCCATCCGTTCGCTCTGATATATCATTATATATATCGAAACCTTCCATCGTATCCCTCCTAACATATAGTTTGTATACATTTTTATACAACTATTATTAACATTATAAATATATGTCTTTTCCAGTGAAATATGACTTTCAATGTACAAAAAAAAGATACCTATTGCTAAATAGGTATCTTACAGATTGTTGATAAAGTCAACAAGATGATAGGTTGATGACAAATTTGAAGTTCAAGGCGTGCTGGAACTAAGATACTGCAGCGTATATGGACATACGTAATGATTCTTAGTTTCAGCAATAACGAAGAAATTCGGATTTCTCATAAGCCTAAAAAGATACCTATTTAATAGATATCCTTCTAAGGCAATTATTATGCTATTGTAATTAATTAAAATTTTAGGCCATCAATCATACGTTTACCATTTATCTGCGTAATCTTCCATAACCTCTTCGATCTCATGGGTTTTACTTCTAAGCATTAGATTGGTAACTGCTTCTTTAGCCGAACGTCCTTCATATAATATTTTGTAAATTTCATTAGTTATTGGCATTTCTATATTATATTCCTTTGCTAACCCGTAGGCTGCTTTTGTTGTATATACACCCTCTACAACCATTCCAATAGAAGTGACTGCTTCCTCTAATGATTTACCCTGACCAAGGGCTATACCACATCTTCGATTTCTACTATGTTTACTAGTACAGGTTACTATCAAATCTCCGATTCCTGTAAGACCTGCAAATGTGCTTATTCTTGCTCCCATAGCCTCACCCAAACGAGCTATTTCACTAATCCCCCTAGTCATAAGTGCCGCATTAGCATTATCTCCATATCCAAGCCCATCACTAATACCTGCTCCTAAAGCAATTACATTCTTTATTGCACCACCTAGCTCAACACCTACAACATCAGGGTTTGTGTAGACCCTCAGTTTGGGAGTGATAAATACGTCTTGAACAAATTCAGCGGCATATCTGCTCTTTGAAGCAGAAACGATTGTTGTAGGAATTCCCTTGCATACTTCTTCAGCATGGGATGGACCTGAAAAAGCTACATAATGATTGTCAGGATAAAAACTATTTACGATTTGTGAAACCCTTAATAACGTACTATTTTCTATACCCTTAGCCACGTTAACAAAAATCTGTTTTTTGTCAACATGTCCACTTATTTTCTCTAAGGTTTCCCTTACGCCCTGTGATGAAACTGCAAGAACAATGATGGAACACCCACTTATACACTGGATTATATCAGTATACATATTTATCTTTTCACTAATATCTACTCCTGGAAGGTATTTAGAGTTTTTTCTTGTACATTTTAAGCTTTCAACATGCCCTTCATTTCTGCCCCACAAATTTACTGTATGACCCTTATCTCCTAATACAATTGATAAAGCTGTTCCCCAGCTTCCTGCTCCTAGAATGGCTATTTTTTCTTTCATACTTCAACCTACTTTCTTAAAACAGAACTATGGATTCTTTTTAGCTCTACTTTGTATTACAATTGGTGTCCCTTCAAAATTATAGTTCTGTCTAATCTGATTTTCTAGATATCGTATATATGAGAAGTGTGCTAACTCTACATCATTTACAAACAAAACAAATCTTGGCGGCTTTACAGCCACTTGAGTACCATAGTAAATTTTCAATCTCTTACCCTTATCCGATGGAGGTTGATTAAGAAGTATCGCTTCACTTATCAAGTCATTTAAAGCACCAGTAGATATTCTGAGTGAATGTTGATTAGCTACATATTTAATATACTCTAACACTTTGTTGACTCTCTGTTTAGTCTCTGCTGAGACAAAAAGTATCGGCGCATATTTCATATATGCCAGTTGATTTCGTACATCCTTTTCAAATTCCTTATATGTATGATTATCTTTCTCTATTAAATCCCATTTATTAACTAGAATAATACAGGCTCTTCCAGCTTCGTGGGCATATCCAGCGATTCTCTTGTCTTGCTCAGTTACTCCTTCTTGAGCATCTATCATTATCAAACAAACATCGCTTCGTTCTATTGCTGTCAATGACCTTAATACACTGTATTTTTCCACATTCTCATAGACCTTACTTTTTCTCCTGATCCCAGCCGTATCAATAAAGACATATTTATCGTCATTAAATTCAAAGGGTGTATCAATTGCATCTCTGGTAGTTCCTGCAATTTCACTTACAATAACCCTCTCTTCTCCCAATATAGTATTTATTATTGAAGATTTTCCTACATTAGGCTTTCCGATTACAGCTACCTTTATCACATCTTCATCATAATCAGTATCCGCACCTTCAGGGAAATTTGCTACTATTATGTCTAGTAAATCTCCAAAATTCAGTGCGTTTACTGATGAAATTGCGATTGGTTCACCTAGCCCTAAGGTATAAAAATCATAAAATGAATCTGGAAGCTTATTGGTGTCAACCTTATTTACTACTAGAAGAATTGGTTTCTTTGATTTACGAATCAAGTTTGCAATTTCTTCATCGCCCGATGTTATGCCATCTCTACCATCAACCATAAAAACTATTACGTCGGCTGTGTCTATTGCAATTTGAGCTTGTGCTCTCATTTGGGAAAGAATTATGTCCTTAGAGTCAGGTTCTATTCCACCAGTATCTATAAGGGTAAACTTGTTGTTGAGCCATTCAACATCTGCATAAATCCTGTCTCTTGTAACCCCTGGTTTATCTTCAACAATAGATATTCTCTTCCCTGCCATCTTATTAAAAAACGTTGATTTTCCTACATTTGGTCTACCAACAACTGCTACTATAGGTTTTCCCATATTTATTCCTCCACTATATCTTTTAGTATACTTTCAATCATCGATTTACCTTCTACATTACAAATTATAACATCTTTTTTCAAGGCTTTCTCTACCTCTTCCACCGTAATGTCATCTAAAAATACCGGTTCATCTGATTTTAACATGCTCTTAGGAATTAAAATTTTATCACCTAATTCCTTGTTTTTAAGCTGCTCTATAATATCTTTCCCCGTTATCAAACCCGAAACAGTAATTGTCTCACCGAAATAGTTATTTACTACAGCAAACGTATTGATTTTAAGTTTCGCCACTCTTTTTGTCAATTTTCCTGCCAAATCTTTTATAAAGTTTTTGAGCAGAAAAGCCTGTTATAACGCTTATGGTTTTATTAAATTCTATATCTGCTGGTATGCTTTTTAAATGCTCATTAAACTCATACTCTAATTTTCTAATTAAACCAACTCCATTTTCTATTTGTGGAAATCCTTCATAATCATCATATTTAGGCAAAGCCTTTTGTGCCATAATATAAAATTCATCGGATAAAAACACAAAACTCGTTCCTATTCTTTCTTTAAGCACACCTTGCCACCTATGTATTTGCTCAATTACTTTAGAGGCCTTTTCTTTATCAAATATCTCCATAGAGTATAGATTCTCTCTAAACTTGGTTACTCCTACAGGGACTATTGCTAAGCTATGTAAATTAGGGTACACACTGTTTAGATCCTCTATTGTATTGTCTAATTCTTTACCATCATTCACATTAGGACAGAGTACTATTTGTCCATTAATTAATATTCTATTTTCTGTCAATTTCTTAATTCTTTCTAGCACATTGCCAGCATTTCTATTACCTAACATCCTGGCTCTCAAGCCGGGATTTGTGGTATGAATCGAAACATTAATGGGACTAATATTATATTCAATAATTCTATCTATATCCTCATCGGTTAAATTAGTTAAAGTTACAAAATTACCTTGTAAGAATGACAGTCTAGAATCGTCATCTTTAAAATATAGAGTCTTCCTCATTTTTTTTGGTAATTGGTCAACAAAGCAAAATATGCATTTGTTCTTACAATACTTAGCCTTGTCCAAAATAGGATTATCAAATTCTATACCTAAGTCCTCATCATAATCCTTATCAATTTCCAATACCCAAATCTCGCCATCTTTTTTTTCTATCTCCACCTCTAAATAATCATCAGAAATTAGAAACAAATAGTCTAGGATATCCATTATCTCTTTTCCATTAATACTTAGGAGTATATCATCCATCTCGATTCCAAGCTCTTCAGCTATACTGTCTGGCTCAATCTTAGATATAACATTCTTATAGTTTTTTTCATTCATTAAAACACCTGCTTTAATCTGAATATTGTTTGTCTTGTTTAATTATAATAGAAGTTTAAGAATAGTCAAGTATTCTAGAGTTACAAGTACTAGGTTTTAGAGTCATTCTTTCTAGCTATAAGATATAAGTTCTAAGTGGGAAGCTCTAATTATACAGTTCACTCTTCTTTCTTAATTTTCACCTTAGAATGCCATCCATCTTAGAGCTTTAAATTTAGAGCTTAGAACTCATTACTATCCATTAATGTCTCACAACTGCATATACGCCATTCCTTAAATCATGTACCATCCCCATGGTTATTTTAGCAATGAGCAGGGCTGTTTCCTCCTGTTTTTCTTCAGTTTCAACATAAAAAATTGGTGCAGATGCTGAAGATACATTTCTATTCAATGAAACTAGAGCAATTATATTCTCCTTTATACCTATATCCATAGTAGACTCCTTTCTTTACTTTTCTTTTAAATTTTCCCCTCTAGGTTTTCTTTTGCAGGTTTCTAATACCGGGGTTTTCTTAACAACATCAACCAACAGACCTACGTCGGGCTCCATAGGAATAAGTGCCATCACTAAATTGCCATTATGAGGATTTCTTCTAGCTAGTGGTGTAAAATCCGGTTCATCAATATCCTTTCTGATTCCCAATTGAGTAGCCGCTTGATGTTGTATTGCCTGTCTCTGCCCAATATTGGATAGGGTAGCGCTTGCACTTGGATCTCTTGGAATAATCTCTACAGCTATCCCTCTTTCCTCATAGATTTTTCTCGAACCCTTCAATCCTATATTCATAATTATTACATCGTTAATTGTCAAAAGCGGTCCATCAAAACTTATCTTTGCAGGTTTTATTTCTGCTATTTCACCAATTAACTGTCTTGTTAAAAGTTTCCTTAACATCATCATCGAAGCTATTCCAATCATCACTCCTGTTATAACCTGTAATTCTTGTTTAGCTTTTAATACCCTAGATAAACTCATTGCTAAACTAGTAATTAAGGAGGTTAACATCACCATGTAATTTCGTGCTTCAAAAGCCTTTGCTATATCCTCTATGTAAGCAGTTCCTCTAGGAACCAATTCTGTTGGTTCTATATTATCCAAGCTCTGTCTTTCTAAATTACGAACATCTCTAAATTGTTGAGCTGCTAGTGATAAAAAGGTAACTGCTCCAAATTCCTTTGTAGCCAGTGCAGGAACAGCCACTGCTCCGAGGGATGATGCTATAAGCCCAAGGGTAATATGAGATAAAAAACCTTGAGGGTAACTCGGGTACTGTCTATGGTCGATTCTCATCATATAAGTACGTGATAGTATACCAATTGAAATCGATACGATAATTGATACTATATAGTTTTCCATAGAATTCCTCCTCGATATTCTTTTATGCAAGTTTATAAATCAAGATGAGGTGCTGTCTCATAAAAACCGCTTATGAGTTCAACCCCTGGGGTGTTTTAGAATGAGTGAAGTTCAAGGTTTTGAAATTAAAATGGTTTGGTTAGTACTGGCATACGTGCCAAGTCGTTTTAATTTTAAATAACGCAGAAATTCGTCATTCTGAGACACTCCCTTTCTTTATTATTTCACATTTAGTGTATTTAACCCCGATTATCCACAGAAAATTTAAAATTCTACTGCATCCTTCTGATTCTAAGGAATCCATTAAATTCTCGACATACAGTTTTGGTATGCCTTCAAATTTAATAAACACCTTAGAAATTAAAACTATTTGCATCATTTGAAATTTCCCATGAATAATCTGAGTTTATGAGTATTTAAGACATAAAAAAAAGAACGTGTTTATACGCTCTTTAAAAAAAGTCTTTGATAAATTTCTCAAGGTTTACTTTTTTGAAATACATGACGGAAATTATATTTATCCACAGTCTTAAGAGGTTTATAATTTACTATGTACTATAAAAAACTCTCTATACTAACTGCAATATAGCTGCCATTCTACCAGTTTTACCATCATCGGCTCTATAAGAAAAGAAAAGATCACTGTTGCATTTAGTACAGATGTTACTTACGATTATGTTTTCAATAGGTACACCTGCTTCTATTAAAGATATCTTATTTGCTGTCCATAAGTCCAATAGATACTTTGTATTTCCCTTATCTTCAATAAAATCATTAACATTGTCGTAATTATCCTTAAATTTATTAACAACATAGTCATCTACTTCATAACAACATTTGCCTATAGACGGTCCTATCCCAACGATACAATCCTCAGGATTAGTTTTAAAATCAGAAGACATCCTCTTAATTACCTTTTTCCCAATCTTCTTAACTGTCCCTCGCCAACCACCATGGGCTAATGCTATGATTTTTCTTTTTCTATCTAAAATAAATATAGGAACACAATCGGCGTAAAGAGTAACTAAAGCTACATTCTTTCTATTTGTTATCAGTGCATCAATTTCACTCAGTTTAGTACAATCTATCACTCCATTACCCCTATGTTCTTCACTGACTATTATTATATTATCCTTATGAACTTGATCCGAAAGAACTAAATTTCCAATATCTATATCTAACTTTTCACAAATAATTTCATAGTTTTTATACATATCTCTTTTGCTATCCTCTGTTTTTGTACCTAAATTAAGGCTCAGGTATGGAGCTTTACTAATCCCCCCAAGCCTTGTGGTAAAACAATGTTTTACAAGTCCTGATTCTTCAAATGGTGGTATCTTAAAAAACACCACCTTATCTTTTTCTTTTTTTGAAAACTTCCAACTATTCATATCTATCACCTATGAGACTTGCATAATTAACATATTCAATTTTAAAATACAATATGTAGATTGCTTTTGTAACTATCTCAACTACATTTTGCATTTTTAAATCACTTACATGTATTATGCAATTTCCTCTCCTAATTGTACACTCTCTGACATTTAATCATTCTTTTCATTTAATAACTTTTTTACCTCTTCCATAAAGGTATTAATATCTTTAAACTGTCTATATACAGATGCAAATCTCACATAAGCTACCTCATCAATATTTTTCAAAGCATCCATAACCATTTTTCCGATACTCTCTGACATAACTTCTTTTTCCATACTATTATGAAGCTGCCTTTCAATATCATCAACTGTCTTTTCAATTATCTGCATAGATACAGGACGCTTTTCACAGGCTCTTATCAAACCATTAATAATTTTATTTCTGTTAAAGGATTGACGATTTCCATCTTTTTTTACAATAACAATTGGAATTTCTTCGACTTTTTCATAAGTAGTAAATCTTTTTTTACAAGTAATACATTCCCTTCTTCTTCTGATAGCTTGTCCTTCATCAGTCGGCCTCGAATCTACTACTTTAGTTTCGTAATGGGAACAAAACGGACAATTCATCTATATAAACCCCCTAGTCAAATTTACTAAAATTATATACTATTTTATGATTTTCGTCCATTAAAGGTCACCAACATTATAATAAAATAAAATTCAAAGTAAATAATGAATGCATCTACATTTTTTCTTGAAATTTTATTAACCTTAAAAGTTGGTTACTATATATAAGTTCTAATCTTCCTCTTCTTCTTCCTTTTCTATAATATTGTCTAATAGAAAGTTGAAGTCTTTAGACTCGTTTTCCTCCTCATCATAATATAATGATTCTTTAATTTCAACAAGAATAACATCCTCACCAATCTTAACTATTCTCTTCCATGGTATAATTTGATCATTATCTTTACTAAATAATTTTAAAAATTTCCCTTCACTAGGTACTACGATAGCTTCAACTCTATTCTTTTCTATATTAATTTCAAAATCATATATAAAACCGAGTCTGCTTCCATTTGCAACGTTAATTACCTCTTTCATCCTTAAATCCGATGTAGTTACCATAAAATCACCTCACTCAAAAGTTTGTACTATAATCCGGGCTATATATAATTAATATTAGTTTTTCCATTGTTGTATTCATGATTTTTTGTAAACGTAAAAAAGACTCTAAATGAGTCTTTTGTCACGTTTTCAAAACCTACTCAAATCATTAGCTTTTTCAGCAATCTCTTAAAATGTGTCCTTAATATACTTTTGCATATGCTTAAGTGCTGTCTTTTCCAGTCTCGAGACCTGAGCCTGCGATATCCCAATTTCGTCAGCTACCTCCATCTGTGTCTTTCCCTTAAAAAACCTTAAAGTAAGTATTAACTTTTCTCTATCATTAAGCTTTCTTAGACCTTCTCTTAAGGCTATCCCCTCTATCCAGCTTTCATCGATGCTCTTTTCGTCGCTTACCTGGTCCATCACAAAAATTGCATCGCCACTATCTTGGTATATTGGTTCAAATAATGAAATGGGGTCTTGAATTGCATCTAAAGCAAATACTATATCTTCCTTTGAAATATTCAACTCCTTAGAAATCTCTGCGATTGTAGGTTCCTTTGAATTTTTGTTAATTAAGTGATCCCTAACCTGCAGTGCTTTGTAAGCTTTGTCTCTAAGTGATCTGCTTACCCTTATGGCATTATTATCTCTTAAGTATCGTCGTATCTCACCAATAATCATTGGAACCGCGTAGGTTGAAAATTTTACATTTTGACTAAGATCAAAATTGTCTATTGCTTTAATAAGACCTATACAGCCAACTTGAAACAAATCGTCTACATATTCACCTCTATTATTAAAACGTTGTATGACACTTAATACAAGTCTTAGGTTTCCTTTAATAAATTTGTCGCGGGCCTCCATATCGCCATTATGTATAAGTGGAAACAATTGCCTCATTTCTTTGTTCTTTAATACAGGTAGTTTTGAGGTATTAACTCCACAGATTTCAACTTTATTGTTATACATTCCGTCATGCCCTCCTATTTTAGAAAATTCCCCCTTTCAAAAAAATTATTGCCTAAAAACTGTTATTTAATACTTAAGATCCCTTACATTATTCTATAATATTCTCTCATAACTCACGAAAAAAAAGAGTGAATCCAGTGGAATCAACTCTTTTAAATCATTCTATTTATTTCTTTTTTTAATCTGAAAATTATTCGTTTTTCCAACCTAGAAATATAGGACTGTGATATTCCCAACATGTCTGCAACTTCTTTTTGTGTCTTTTCTTCGCCGTTTGATAGTCCAAATCTCAAATCCATTATCCTCTTCTCTCTGTTTGACAACTTTTTTAATGCGATTTTCAATAGTTCTCTATCAATCTCTTCTTCTAGATTTTTGTAAATCAGATCATTTTCTGTGCCCAAGATGTCAGATAATAGAAGCTCATTACCATCCCAATCTATATTAAGAGGTTCATCTATGGAAATCTCAGATTTTACTTTATTATTTCTTCTTAAAAACATTAGAATTTCGTTTTCTATACATCTTGAAGCATATGTAGCTAGCTTGATCTTTTTATTGGGATCAAAAGTATTTACTGCTTTAATGAGGCCAATAGTACCTATTGATATTAGGTCCTCAACGCCGATGCCTGTGTTTTCAAACTTTCTTGCAATATATACTACAAGCCTAAGGTTGCGCTCAATAAGTACACTTCTAACTGATTCATCACCATGTTGCAGTTTAGTAACAAACAATAATTCTTCTTCTGAGTTAAGGGGAGGTGGCAGTGTCTCATTCCCTCCGATGTAATAAATAGTATCTTCAGAAAAAATATTCAGTTTTCTTAATAATTTAATAAGATTAAGCTTTATTTTAATTCTTAGTTTGTTAAAATAACCCATTTATTAACCCCCCTATTTCTACCCAGATTATTCATAAAAAATTTAAATTTCTGCTGCGTTCTTTTGATTCTAAGATATCCATTAAATTCCCGACGTACCGTTTTGGTATGCCTTCAAATTTAATGAAAGCCATAGAAATCAAAACTACTTGCACCATTTTTGATTTTCCATAAATAATCTGGATTATACTAAAATGTCTGGATTTAACAAAGCTCTATAATCGCCATTTTTAGATAGTCTATTCGTACTTATACCAATGATAGTCTTAGTTATGTTCATCTCATCCCCTTTTATTTCCAACATTACTTTATCAGGTTTAAATCCAATCAAGATCCCATTTTCCTTACCTAAGGATGTAAAGGGAATTATTCTAAACCGATTCATCCAATTTGAACTTTGAAGTATTGTTGATACATTTTCAAGTTTGTTTGAATTATCATCCCTAAAAATATCTTTTATACCATCGGGCAATAATTCTTCAATTGCATTGTACTCTACTACAATCACAGGAAACTGTGATATAGGGTCAGCGAGGGTATTACCAGTATCTATTAGTGCATTAATCTCTTTCTTCTTACTATCAAATTCAATTATTATCTGTTTATAAAGATTTTCCTTATTGAGTTTATTCCTTATAAATCCAAGACTAATTACAATCAACACATAAGCTACTGCAACAGAATAAAATAATGCTCTAAAACTGAATTGGTTTGAATAAAATATACCATTGCTAAGAATTGTATTAAAATTAGTGAAGTAGAACAATGCAAAGGCTGTACCACCAAAAACAAAAGATACTAGGTAAAATACACTTAAGTATTTAAAAAAATCTCTAAACTTTTGCGGTGTAAAGGATATAATAATTATTAGCATAGAGGCTACTAATTTCATTGAAAATGAAAGAAGGAAGTGCAATGATGGAAAAAAAATTATAAAAGCATATAGCGCTCCTACAGCAGCCCCTAATCCTAATTTAAATGTCTTTCCTTGATACTTGCAAAAGTAGCTCGTTATATGAAGAATTATAAAGTTCATAATAAAATTCTCCAAAAACAAATATTCAGCATAAATCTCAATCATTCTTTCACCTCAATTGTATAGAGTTCATATAGTAAAACTTAATTTATACAAATCCAAATACTCAAAGCTTCTGGGATTTTTGGATTTATATAAATTAATAGCTTTACTTGAGTCTCTATAAGGAGACAATTTCACTTATTATTTATTATTCAGTTTTTTTATAATATATGTCTATTATAATAACTAAATATATAAAAATCTGTCATACTTTGAAGTCGAAAGAGAACTTTTATAATACAAAATTTTCCACAATAAAACAATAGCATTTAGTAAATAAAAATGGGACTGTCTCATAAAATCATCTCATGAGTTCAGCCCCGGGGTGTTTCAGAATGAATGAAGTTCAAGGTTGAGAAATTCAGGCGGTTTGGCTAGTACTAACGTACATGCCAAGTCGGTGAACATTTCAAATAACGCAGAAGCTCGTCATTCTGAGACACCCCTGTTTTTGCCAGATTTTTCTTCTACAAACAGCATCCATAAAAAAAACACCTCCTATTAAAGATATTTAAATCTTATAATTACGAGGTGTTTACTATTATTTTATTAGCCTATCTTTTGCTCAATTCTTAGCTTATCTGCAACCATTGCTATAAACTCACTGTTTGTTGGTTTACCTTTACCATTATGTACTGTGTATCCAAATAATCTATTTATTGTATCTATCTTTCCTCTACTCCAAGCAACCTCTATAGCATGTCTGATTGCTCTTTCAACTCTACTTGGTGTAGTATTGAATTTTTCTGCAATATTAGGATATAATTCCTTAGTAACAGCACTTAAATATTCGATGTTTTCTACAACCATGCCAATAGCTGCTCTAAGATATAAATAACCCTTTATATGAGCAGGAACACCAATTTCATGGATGATATTTGTAATTTCTGCTTCAATAGATATACTTTTCTTCTGATTACTGTCTAAACTTGAAATGCTATATTCTCTTAATGATCTTCTTCTTTCGAAGCTTTCATCTGAATTCCCCATCAATTGTCTAATTCTCTTTATAAATACTTCGAAATCGAATGGTTTTACCACATAATAGTCAGCACCTAGATTAATAGCCTTTTGAGTAATTCTATCTTGTCCTACGGCAGAAAGAATTATTACCTTAGGAATCTTAGGTATATCTAGCGAATTCATTTTCTCAAGCACACCTAAGCCATCAAGGTGAGGCATAATAATATCAAGAATCATGACATCAGGTTCTGTTTGAGCTAAAACCTCTATAGCTTCTATCCCATCTTTTGCTACCCCAACAATCTCTAGATCATTTTGCTTGCTTAAATATTCATACAAAATATCACAGAAATCTTTATTATCATCTGCAATTAAAATCTTTATTCTCTCTTTCACAATGTTACCCCCTTATAATATGTTCTAACACGCTTAAAGATTGAATTCGACATAAATAATAAATATCCTTCCCTTTTTTAAAATTTTCCAAAAAATTATAGCATAAGACAATTAAACCCAGATTATTTATAACATAATCTGGGTTTAAAAAGCGACCACAGTCTTTTATGACTTCGGTCGCTTAATTGCTTTAAGAAACTCCAAAATTTTTTTTATCAGCTAGCATTTCTTAATTTTTTCTTGCCTGCAGCCTTTATTCCGGATTCTTTTAACATCCATTCAATAAATATGCCATAGCCCTTAGTGGGATCATTTACAAATACATGAGTTACTGCACCAATTATCTTATCATTTTGTATTATAGGACTTCCACTCATCCCTTGTACAATTCCACCTGTTTTTTTAAGAAGCTCTTTATCAACTATCCTTACTATCATACTCTTGTTGCTTAGTTTCCTTTGAATATTAATTTTCTCAATTACGACATCGTATTCCTTAATGCTATTATCATCGGTGGTGGTAAGAATTTTTGCTGGACCTAATCTAATCTCATGCTGCATTGCAATCTCAATAGGTTCTTTATAAATTGGGTTCTCAAGCTTTGTATACATTGTTCCATATATACCATAGTCGGTGTTCTTTTCAAGCTTACCTAAAGGATCTGTTGTTTCTAAGAAGATGCCTCTTATTTCACCTGCCTTACCTCTTTTGCCTTGCTTTATAGAAACCACCTTTGACTTTAATATTTCTCCTTTGCCAATTGGTAATATTTTTCCTGTTTCTGCGTCTGATATTGCATGACCCAAGGCTCCATAAACTTTGCTTTCAGGCTCATAAAATGTCAATGTTCCGACACCGGCTGTTTTATCCTTAACCCAAAGCCCTATTTTATAGTTACTATACATCTTACTCTTTACTGGTTTTATTTTAAAGTTTAAGAAACTCTCATTACGCTTAACCTTAACCTGTATTTCTTTGCCTTTATTTCTGTTAATTAACTCTATGACATGGTCCGCATCCTTTACCTTTGCTCCATCTATTTCTAGTATACTGTCTCCTATTCTCAGCCCTCCATCATACCCTGGATTATAATGTTTATTGTCATATCCCTCTATTTCTTCTAATCCAACCACTAAAACTCCTTTAGTTTTAAGTTTTACTCCAATCGAATTTCCGCCAGGTACAAGCTTTAATTTAGGAAACACATCAATCTCTAGTTTTTTTATAGGCAATATACCTAGTAGTTTTATTTGTAGATTTGTTTTTCCATTTTTGAGTGGTATTATCTTTACTTTATTACTTTTTTCGTCAATATCATCTTCTACTGAAATCTCAATGATGTCATCTTCTTCATTGTTTGTGACTTCAAAGGGATATTTAATATCTAAAGTTCGTCCTTCGCCTTCAAATATATTTATTTGAGCTGGATAGTAAATAAATTTAGCCACATTAAAAGAAACCAAACTTAAAAATATCGCTAGGACTGTAAAGATGATAATTTTTTTCTTTTTATGTCTCAAAGGAATCCACTCCCTACATTAATCACTCCCCATATCTAGTATTAAAGAGCATAAATTTCTTATTCAGTAAATCACAAATGGAGCTACATGATTCTATCAGCCAAAGATTGCTTCTTAAGAAATTTTGATTTTTATAGATGTTGTATATTTTTTAGAATTCATAAAAAAATAATTGTGACTTTACTGATTTTAAATTTAGACTCTATTAATAATGTAGCCTATTATCAAGGTCATTATTCTATATATGATGTTTAAAAATCTATCAATTTTTGGGTAAAAATAACCGTTTTCTCAAATAAAAACTCAAAATCATCAAGATCCTTCATTTGGATCAAATTTCTCTTCGAAAAATGATCTTAAAATAAAAAAAAGCCGCAACATAATGCGACTTTTATATTTTTATAACATATAGGAAATTATGAACCTTTTGAAGTCCAAGATAACTTTATAATTTCCGTTATGTGTTTCAACAACGTTTACTTTGATAATCTTTATAAAACACTTTGTTCTAATTATGAAACAAATCTATTTTTAGTTTTTTCGGCCATATCTAATAATTCTCTTGCATGTTTTAAAGTTAGATCAGTTATTTTATGTCCACCTATCAACCTGCTTATTTCGTTGATCCGTTCCTCAATGTCAAGCTTTCTAATTAGGGTTCTTGTTTTAGTTTCAGAAACCTGCTTTTCAATAAATAGATGACTATCACCCATCACAGCGATTTGAGGCAAATGAGTAATGCATATAGTCTGATGGGTCTTAGCTATAAGCGCGATTTTTTCTCCCACAACATTCGCAGTTTCTCCACTTATCCCTGTATCTATTTCATCAAATATAAGGGTAGGTATATTATCAATTTTTGCTAATATTACCTTCATAGAAAGCATGATTCTTGACATTTCACCGCCTGATGCAACTTTAGCCAAGGATTTTAATGGTTCACCTGGATTAGTGGAAATTAAAAACTCTACTTTATCAGTACCGTATTTTGTTACCATTAAATTATTATTTTTATCAAAATTAGGTTTTATACTAACTTTGAACTCTGTTTTTTCGAAATTCAAATCCTTTAACTCCTGCATCATTTTTCCTTCAAATTTCTTTGCTATGTCTTTTCTTTGGACACTCAGTTTGTTACTTAATTCCATATACTCCACTTTTAATGCCTCAAGTTTTTTGCTTAAGATTTCTATTCTATTAGTGCTATCTTCTAATTCTTCAAGTTCCTTAGAGAGTTCTTCACTATACTGCAAAATTTCATCAATAGTATTACCATACTTTCTTTTTAAATCATTTATAGTATCCAATCTCTTTTCTATCTCCAATAATAGTTCAGAATCATACGTTATATTTTCATTATAACGCCTCATGTCGTTTGTAATGTCCTGTAATCTATAAGAAATGTCTTGGAGTTCATTACTAAATTCCAATATATCTTCATCAAGGTTCGATATTTTATTAAATTCTACAAGAACCTTGGATAATATTCCTAGTATCGATTGCTCATCATTTAATCCTGCAGAAATTTTATCATGGCTTTCATGTATAATAGTAACTATATTCTCACTATTTTTTAGCAAATCAAACTGTTTTGTAAGTTTTTTGTCTTCATCAATTTTAAGACCACATGAATCAATTTCATCAATCTGAAATTTTATGAGATCTATTCTTCGTTCTCTCTCTTTATCATCATGATTTATAGAATTTAGTTTTAGTTCAGTTTCCTTAAATTCGCTATACTTCTTTTTAACCTTTGCTAAATTCTTTAAAAGAACTTCATTTCCAAACATATCTAACATATGTAGATGATTTTCGGTGTAAAGAAGGGATTGGTGTTCATGTTGTCCATGAATATCAATAAGCATTTTGGCAACTTTCTTCGCAAATGATAACTGAACAACTCTTCCGTTTATCCTTGAAATACTTTTTCCAGTCCCAAAAATTTCTCTATTTAGGATAATAATATTATCTTCACAATCAATGCCATATTCATAAAGTAAATTCTTTAGTTCTACACTTTCAAACTCAAAGACTATTTGAATTATTGCTTTGTCATTGCCCGTTCTAACATAATTCTTGTTTGATTTTCCACCTAATGCTAGGCCTATGGCATCTATTATGATAGATTTTCCTGCTCCAGTCTCACCTGATAGAACATTAAAACCTTCAGTAAAATTAATATTCACATTTTCAATTAAAACAAAATTCTCAATATTCAGCTCGAGGAGCATATTGTCCTCCTTCTTTATCTCATTAATTTTTTAAATTGCTCCATTATTTCATGTTTATCTCCATTCTCTTTAACCAGTATAAATATAGTATTATCGCCTGCAATCGTCCCTACTGTCTCCTTAACATCTAAAACATCAATAGCTTCAGCTGCGGCATTAGCTGCACCGCTAAGAGTCTTTAACACAATAATACTTCCTGAATGGTCAATGGATAAAACTGAATCTTTGAAAATCTTTATTAAGCGGTCTGATATCACACTCTCTTGTTGCTTAATAGCAGCGTATTTATATCTTCCATTTTTAGTTAGAACTTTTATCAATCTAAGCTCTTTTATATCTCTGGAAACCGTAGCCTGAGTAACATTGAAACCATTCTTCTTTAAGTATTCAGCCAGTTCTTCTTGGGTCTCCACCTCATAATCTTCAATAATCTCAAGTATTTTAGCATGTCTAGAGTATTTCATAAAAACCTCCCAAAAAAAAATATTTTTATAGGAAAACCTTTTTTTACGGTACTGTATAATTATTCTACACTGTATTACAATTTCCTCTTTTTTTGCCCATATTATTCATGGAAAGTTTGAGCTACGCTTACAGTTCTGAATTTCTATGAATAATTTAGTTTATATACTCCCTCATTTTTTTACAGTCCTTGATGTGCTCTTTCTACTACTTCCGAGGCTAATTTCCCAGCATCCAATTCTTCTTTTGCCGGTTCATTGAATACATATGCAAGAAACTCAATATTTCCCTTTGGACCTTTAATAGGAGAATAGGTAAGTCCTTCTATCGACAAACCCAATTCATATGTAAATTTCAGTAGTTCTTCAATTACCTCTTTATGAACACTTTTATCACGTATAACTCCCTTTTTCCCAACCTTTTTTCGACCTGCTTCAAATTGAGGCTTTATAAGAAAAATAATTTTCCCATTTTCCCTCAACAATTCCTTTACAACAGGTAAAACTATCTTGAGAGAAATAAACGAAACATCGATTGATGCAAAATCAATTTCCTCTCCAATATCTTCTGGCTTTACATATCTAACATTAGTTCTCTCCATACAGACTACTCTTTCATCTTGTCTAAGCTTCCAATCAAGCTGCCCATAGCCAACATCTATAGAGTATACTTTTTGTGCTCCATTTTGAAGCATGCAATCTGTAAAACCTCCTGTCGAAGCACCAACATCCATGCAGATCATATCCTTAAGGTCTATATCATATTTTTCTATGGCCTTCTCTATCTTAAGCCCACCTCTACTTACATATGGGAGCGCTTTCCCTCTAATCTCGATATTCGCCTCTACATCTATCTTTGTACCAGCCTTATCAACAATCTGATTGTTCACATATATTATACCGCTCATAAGAGCCTTTTTTTGCTTTTTCACGAGTCTCAAAGAAGGCTCTTTCAACTAGCAATGTGTCAATTCTAAGCTTTTTCTCCATGATATTCTCCTTATTATAGAGAGTTGCAAGTAAATCTTAATTTATACCCCGGATTATTCATATACAAATATTCAGTGTTTCTGGGAGTTTTGGATGTGTATATGTATAAATTAAAAGTTTTGCTTGAATCTCTATATCAATATTTACCCTACTCAATTTCCTTTAAACTTCTAAACTTCTGAAAGCTTAATATCTTTAATTAACTCCTTATATATACCCTCAGCATATAAGTTATAATGCCTAAATAATAATTCTGTATCTCCATGTTCTATAAATTTATCAGGGAATCCAAAAACTTTTACCTTTTTATTATTTATACCGTGATCGTTTAACATACTTAGTATTTGACTTCCAAAGCCTCCTATTTTCACGTTATCTTCTAATGTGATTACATAATCTGTGTCTCTGATATTGTCTATTATAGTTTTTTCATCAATAGGCTTAATAAACCTTGCATTTATAACAGTACTTTCAACATCATCTTCCCTTAATAATTTAGCCAATTCCAATGCTGTTTCAACCATTTTACCAACAGCAATAATACTAATATCCTTTCCCTTCAAAATCACCTCAGCCTTTTCTTCAAAAATATCTTCATTACTATTTTCTATAGTTAAGGCTTTACTTATACCTCTAGGATATCTTATCGCAACGGGACTATTTTGGAAAAAAGCATATCTAATCATTGTTCTAAGCTCGTCTCCATCCTTTGGAGAAAGAATTTTCAAATTCGGTATATTACTTAAATATGATAGGTCAAAAACTCCATGATGAGTTTCTCCATCCTGTCCAACTATGCCCGCCCTATCAATACAAAAGACTACAGGCAAATTCTGTAGACAGACATCATGTAACACCTGGTCATATCCTCTTTGCAGAAAAGTTGAATACACAGTAAATACTGGACGCAAACCGTTTGCAGCTAATCCTGCAGCAAAAGTTACCGCATGTTGTTCAGCTATTCCTACGTCAAAAAAACGATCAGGATATCTTTTCGCAAATTCTGTGAGACCAGTTCCCGAAGGCATAGCCGCTGTAATAGCAACAACATCGGAGTTTTCCTCAGCCACTTCTATTAAGGTATCTCCAAATATTTGTGAATATGTTTGACCACTTGAATTACTAATCTTTTTACCAGTCTTTAAATCCAAAGGACTTATTGCATGGTACTTATCCGGATGCTTTTCAGCAAATTCATATCCCTTACCTTTTTTTGTAATAGCATGAATTAAAACTGGACCCTTCATTTTTTTTGCTCTTTTTAAAACTCCAGTAATTTCTTTTATATCATGGCCGTCTATTGGACCAATGTATGTAAATCCAAGTTCTTCAAATAACATACCCGGAACAAAAAAATACTTTATAGTATCTTTTGCCTTGTGGGCAGTTTTCACAACGGATTTACCTATAGCCGGGATTTTGCTTAATATTTGTTCTACGTCATCTTTTACTTTAAAATACATTGGGTCTGTTCTCATTCTATTTAGATATTTTGACAAACCGCCAACATTTTCAGAAATTGACATATCATTATCGTTCAGTATTACTATAAAATCTTTCTCTGAATGCCCTGCATGATTTAAAGCCTCAAAGGCCATCCCACCGGTTAATGCCCCATCTCCAATAACAGATATAACAGAGTATTTATCACCTTTAATATCCCTTGCCATTGCCATACCTAATCCACCAGAAATCGAAGTACTACTGTGGCCTGTCTCAAAAAAGTCATGGCCACTCTCTTTACATTTCGGAAAACCACTAAGTCCATTGAATTTTCTTAAAGTATCAAAATCGTCTCTTCTTCCAGTAATAATTTTGTGTACATATGCTTGATGGCCAACATCCCAAATTATTTTATCCTTTGGGCTATTAAAAACCTTATGCATAGCAATGGTCAGTTCTACAACTCCTAAATTTGATGCTAAATGACCTCCTGTTTTAGAAACCGATTGAAGCAAAAATTCCCTTATTTCTTCACTAAGCTCTACTAGTTTGTCGTAGCTTAGTTTCTTTATATCCTTGGGTGAATTAATATTCTTAATAAGTTCACTCAAATCACTTCATCTCACTTTCTTTTTTGTTGATTATATTTAATCTTTCCTATAGATATAGGGTTTATATAGTAAAACTTAATTTATACATGTACAAATACTCAGTGTTTTTGGGAGTTTTGGACATGTATAAGTTAAAGTCTTTACTTAAATCCCTATAAACAACATTAACATTTAAAATAAATTTCAAAGAAAATAATGAATGCTTCTATATTTTTTATTTGAAATTTATTAGACCTTAAAGTTGTTTATCTCTATTATTTTTCGGTAAAAAGTCTATCTTTAACTTAATATTTAACCAATGAAGTACTTTTGAAACATAAAATACAATTTCCTTGGACTTTTTTAGAGCAATTTCTTTACCTAACGCTTTTCCACCAACTGTTATAGACGCAACCATCCCACTTAATATAATACTATACACAGCGGTATTAATTCCACTATAAAATTTGCTTACTTGTGCTAAAATTATTGCTCCTGCCGCCCCACTGATTATTCCTGCAATATCCCCAATAACATCATTGCAGAAATTTGATACGGGACCTGCATTTTTTATTAATCTAATGGAATATTTTGCAGCCTCTATTTTTTTTGATGCCATTGCATGGAAAGGCTTTTCATCAGCCGTAGCAACAGCTATACCAATCAAATCTGATACTATACCTATAAAAACAATTATTATCAGGATCATGAAAGCTATAGACACAGTGGCATTCCTTAATAAAGCTTCAGAAGAAAAGCTCATTATTCCAGCCAAAATAAAAGTAATTATTGTGATATTTACTACCCATTTAATATTATACCTTTTGAAATTTAAAGCTAATTTACTACTTTTCTTTTTTTCTATTTTCCTGTTACCCAATTAAAACACAACCTTTTGCTTTGAGGTAATTTATATATTTAGGGTTTGCATAGTAAAACTTAATTTATTTATGTACAAATACTCAGCGTTTTTTAAAGTTTTGGACAGGTATAAATTAAAGCCTTTATTTAAATCCCTATAGGATTAATTATTATCAAATTTCTTTATTTAAAAAAACTGATAGCCAATGCCATCAGTTTTTTACAACCATCACTTGAGGGTAATATATTAAGTAAACTTTACAGCTTAGGTCTAGTAGGATTTCCCATATAAGTACTGTTCCGTTGCCAGATCAGCGGTTTCCCATTAAACCCATATTTGTATTGTTGCCAAATACAAAACTAGACTACCACTAAGTCTGTACTGTAATCCTTAATATACCTCCATGCTGGAACAGTCTAGGAGTTTTCCTCAACAGGCAAGCTAATTCCTAGCCTCTTTTGCAGAATAGGTTTAGAATACAAATACTGCCATTTTATGGGCCCATAAAACAGAAGCTTATACATACCCGTCCACCTATTCCACTCAAGGCAGGCTACACTGCACGTAGCAGAGAAACCACCACATTGCAGGTTCATCCTAAATTAATAAATAATCTAGGTCTCCACGGATAGAGGGTCAACGCCCACATGCCATTGTGGATCGCCCCCTAATCCTTACTCCCAGCATAGGCCCCCGACTGGGCGTCGCAAGCCAATACCAGGAACTTCATCGATGTGCCCTTTGACGGATTTTTAGCCCCGCCTTCAAAATTAGAAGCTCTGACTAGAATACTGCACCGCTCAAGTGTAAAAGACATTATAGCATAAAAATCTACAAATTTCAAATGTAAAATTATGTAATGATCTAAGTTAAATCATTAAATTTGCAACAACAATCCCTAATAGAGCACCAGCAAAAACCTCAACAGGTGTATGACCTACAAGTTCTTTCAATCTTTTATCTTGTATTGGCCTATGCTTATGCTTATCCTCTAATATTTTATTTAATATTATGGCCTGTTTTCCAACAGCCCTTCTAACTCCTGCCGCATCATACATAATTATCAAAGCAAAGACTAAAGCCACTCCATATGCATAAGAATCCCAACCAGCTTTTAGCCCTACCGCGGTTGACAAACCCATTACTGTAGATGAATGAGAGCTTGGCATTCCACCTGACCCAACAAATCTATATAAGTCAAATTTCTTTTTAGTAAGAAGGGTAAGAACAACCTTCATTGCTTGTGCAATAAACCAGGAGGTAAGGGATGCATTAAATACATCATTTTTAAAGAGTTCAGTTATAAATGTCACTCAATTTCCCCCTCAATCTAATATTCTCTAATGCTTAAAAACTCTACTAGTTCCCTTAAGAAATCCGCTTTTTCATCAAATACTTCTAAGGACTCCAAACTACTTTCCAATAGGTCCAACGCCATTTCCTTTGATCTCTCGATTCCATATATAGAAGGATAAGTTGATTTTTCATTATCAATATCACTGCCAACTTTTTTCCCAAGCTTTGCCTCATCTCCAACTACATCAAGTATATCATCAATTATTTGAAATGCTAGTCCGATACCTCTTCCATAGGTTTGTAATTCTTTATATTGACTTTCAGTAGCTCCACCTATTACTGCCCCTGCCATGATAGCACCTTCAATCATGGCGGAGGTTTTAGTAAGGTGAATAAAGTCTAGCGTCTCTTTATCAATTCGTTTTCCTTCAGATTCCAAGTCTACTACCTGTCCACCTATCATCCCATGAACCCCTGATGCATTTGAAATCACACCCATTGCTTTTATTCCCCTCTCCATCATATATGGAGCAGAAATGACTTTCTCAAGCATTGTCTCAAAGGCCATATTCAAAAGGCCATCACCGGCTAAAATTGCAATTCCATCACCATAAATCTTATGATTTGTTGGCTTACCTCTCCTATAGTCATCATTGTCCATAGCCGGAAGGTCATCATGAATTAATGAGTATGTATGTATCATTTCCATAGCACATGCAAAGGGCATTGCGTCATCACTATTACCACCAACAAGCTTGCAAACCTCTATCAATAGTATCGGTCTTAATCTCTTTCCACCAGCTTTTATGCTGTATTCCATTGATTCAATAACAGTTTTTTGAAAACCTGTTTTATTCTCGAAATATTTATACAATGCATCTTCTACTTCATTTTTCCTTTGTAAAAGCTCAGGCTTAAAACTCATTTTACTCCTCCTCAGATACTACTAACCCTAAAGATTTTATATCAAGTCCGGGTCAAAAGGTTTTTCAACTAGTTCTTCATCTTCTTCTAATAATAGCGAAATCTTTTGCTGTGCATCATTTAAAACATTATTACAAAGCCTATAGAGCTTTATACCTTCTTCAAAATATTTTAAAGATTCCTCAAGAGAGATGTTACCATCTTCAAGTAGCTTTACAACTTCCTTTAGTCTAGTAAGATCTCCTTCAAAATTTCTTTGATCATTAACTTCTTTTTTATCTCCCAAAAAAGCTTTCTCCTTTCTGAGCTTCATCAACAGTACATTTTAATATACCTTTACTCAATAATATGTTTACCTTATCTCCAATATTAACATCATCTATATCAGTAATATTCTTACTTTTTTTCTCATTTAGCAATATACTGTATCCCCTATCAATTGTCGAAAGCGGGCTTAGATTGTTAAGATTATCACCCAAAGAGGTCAGCATTTCTTTAAAAATAGCTATATCCTTTGTCATATTGCTTCTAAGATTTGTATACATATGATCTAATGTTTGTTGTTCTTCTCTTATCTTAAATGATATATGCCTTTTAATCCTATCTTCATTATAACTATCTAAATTATCTCTTAAATTAGAAAACTTATTTTCTATATTATTCTTTAAGTTATTATAAAAATAATCTATTGTATTCTCAATATCTCCCAAATGCGGAGCCGCTAATTCTCCCGCAGCTGATGGTGTTGGTGCTCTTAAATCCGAAACAAAGTCCGATATTGTAAAGTCAGTTTCATGTCCCACAGCAGAAATTATAGGCTTTTTCGAGTTATATATGCTTTCAGCAACTATCTCTTCATTAAATGCCCATAATTCTTCTATCGAGCCACCCCCCCTTGACAATATAATCATATCAATATCATCAAGTCTATTCAGTTTCCTTATGGCCTCTGATATCTGAAATGAAGCTTGTTCACCTTGAACCAAAACAGGTGCAACAAGAATATCCACTAAGTGATTTCTTCTCGTTATAACTGAAATAATATCTCTAATAGCTGCTCCAGTTGGTGAAGTTACAACAGCGATTTTTCTAGGAAAGAATGGTATTCTTTGTTTTTTGTCATGATCAAAATATCCTGCCTCAGATAGTTTTTTCTTCAATTTTTCGAATTCAATATGGAGCTTACCTAAACCTATCTCCTCTAAACTGCTCACATATAGCTGATATTCACCATTTCTTTCATATATTGATATATGTCCCTTAGCTATAACCTTCATACCATCTTCAGGCATAAAATCAAGCTTTTTGAAATCATTGTTAAACATCACACATCTAAGCTTACTATTTTCATCTTTAAGAGAGAAATAACAATGACCGCTGTTATGTAGTTTGAAGTTTGAAATTTCTCCTTTTATAACTAGATTATTTAAAATAGGATCATACATTAATATCCTTTTTAAATAGCTATTTAATTCGGACACCGTTAAAGTTTTAATTCCCATTGTTAAAAAAATGCCTCCAATATTATCATCGATTATTTATGTATCCCAAGTAGCGCTACGCCTACCGCATTATCTGTACAACATTCTGGCTTACCAAAATAAACACTTATTCCCTTAGCAATTAATTCTATATATAAATTATCTCTCAAAAATCCATTTGATGCAACTCCACCGGCTATTAAAATTTTATTAATTTTATACTTTGATGAAGATTCATAGATAACTTTGTACAATGAACTACAAATACAAGTGAATAAAGCTTTGGCTATATCACTCATGCTTCCATTTCCTTCTTCAAGCATTTTCTTTGTAAAGGTTTCTACTCCAGAAAAATTGATATAAGTACCCTTTGTACTAACCGGAATCTTTATCTTTTCAGCTATACCTTTTTCAGATATTTTATCAAGCTCTTTACCTGCTGGAAATCCTAGCCCCATCATTACACCTATTCTATCAATTAATTGTCCTGCACTAATATCTTTAGTCCCACCAATAATCTCACATTTATATCTGTTTTTATTTTTCTTTACTTTTAAAATCTCTGTGGTACCTCCAGATATATGTACTGCAATAAACTCGTCATTAGTTATACCCTTAGAAGACCACTTCGCAGCCTCAATATGGCCCTCCTGATGACTATACTCTTCAAAGGGTATATTTAGTGTGGATGCAATAGCCCTACCAAATGACACTCCAGATAGAAATACTGGCATGTATGAGTCCTCTAAGTTTCTTGGTTTACTACTACAACATACTTTAATGATCTTCTTGGGATCGACTTCATCACAGATTTGCTCATAGAGGATTGGGAAATTTTTCATGTGCTGAAAGTTTCCTTCCGATTGCCTTAGGCCTCTATTTCCCTTCTTAACCTCTAATATCTTTCTTTTTTCAATTACAAGCTTTCTTTCCTCATCTACAATAGCTATTGAGGTAGTATAGCAGCTTGTATCGATCCCTAAAAAGTATTTACTCATCCAAAGCTTCCTTGCTCACTACCGATCCAAGAAGGCCACTTATGAAGCTTGACGAATCATCGGTACCATATGTCTTCCCAAGCTCAATTGCTTCATTTATTGATACCTTAACAGGTATATCATCTCTATACAGCATTTCCGTTAATCCAAGTCTGAGAATTGACAAATCTATCTTGGACAATCTATCAATGTCCCATCCCTTTAGATTCTCATTTATAATCTTATCGATAGTTTCCTTATTATCTATAAATATCTTAATCATTTCATCTATGTATTCCTTATCCTTCTCGCTGACTATTGCTTCTTTAACATGTTTACCAGTTATATCTATCACATATTCTTTATGAATTTCCATTTGATAATAAGCTTGCATAGCTGTTTCTCTAGCCATTTTTCTACTCATCTTTCTCCTCCTTAGTTTAGGTATCTAGGGTTTATATAGTATAAATTAAAGACTCTGCTTGAATTCCTGTATCTAAAAAAATTACGTCTAAACTTATTTTTCACAAATATTCCTATAAGATACATTCAACATACATAAACTAACACCCTTTATAAAGAGTGTTAGTTTAAATCTTTTTTTCTTAACAAGATGAAACTAACTCTCTTTATAAAGAGAGTTAGTTTTTAAAAATATCCAACCCATATTAATTTACTCTTCAACATCTTCTTCTTTTTCCCTTTTAGGTATGAATACGCCTTGAACATGAATGTTTACTTCAACTACCTTTAGTCCAGTCATAGTTTCTATAGCACTTTTTACGCCTTCCTGAACCTTCCAAGCTACATCTGGAATCTTTACGCCGTATTCTACTACAACGTTTAAATCAACAGCAGCTTCCTCTTCTCCTACCTCAACCTTCACACCCTTTGAAAGGTTTTTCCTACCTAACAGATCCGAAATGTTGCCTGCAAAACCACCGCTCATTGAATATATACCGCCTACTTCTGCTGCAGCAAGCCCAGCAATAGTTGCCACTACATCATCAGATATTTTTACTTGTCCATATTCTACATTATCTATACTTGAATTATTTTCCATATAATTACCTCCAATTTCCTTTATTATAATGCTTATTATATCAAAATGTCTTTTTATTTACAATTAAAGATAGGAAGTTATTTTTATATATCATATCACTTCTATTTTCTATTTATTTTGAATTTTTATATTATCTATTGAATATTTTGTCTCACGTGTAACTATATCTAAGATTTTTGCTACATCAGCCTGAACAAGTTCTTCACTTTGAACTGTAATATAAACGCCTTCATCAGTAATAAATACAACTGCATCTTCGTATCCTTTACTTTTAATTAAGCTCTCTACTATTTTTTCCTTATTTATAACATCTATTACTCTCAATTTTTTGTCAACCGCTTTTTTTCTTGATTTCCTCATCAATTTTTTTGATTATTAATTATTTCATCGAATCTTTCAA
>JMSU01000103.1_pt1 | contig 46465 bp, 48 predicted proteins | sample 179011 | NCBI WGS metagenome assembly JMSU01 (sample SAMN02769580, study PRJNA246767) | bioreactor metagenome | isolation source: Culture-1 Bioreactor ArsB derived from microbial biomass from the upper 2 cm... | place: Germany: Bremen | collected day 87 after inoculation
AATCATGTCTTTTCTATCGACACGATACTTATCCGCTGAAGGTTTGCCTCTGTTCTCCCTTTTTTTCTTGGGAGCTTCGGGCATAATGTCGCATCCTTCTGTGGAGCGGGCGAAGACCAGATAGCCTGTGTGTCCAACCATGCGGTCTTCGGGGCGTAGTCTTTCTGAAATAGGCTTGTATCGGCGGATCAGAATTTCCACCACTTCCATGTCGGAGAATGATGCGTTCTCAAGACCTGCAAGCAACTGGCTGACCTGATTGGTTGTGGGCAGCAGGAATCCGCACATTGCGCCGGGGATTACTGCTTTGGGGATGTGGTGCAGAAAATCCCAAGGGTTGGGAACATCTAAAAAGAGTGCATCACAATCGCTGGCCTGAAAACCGTCTTCAATGTCGAGGTTGAACTGCTCAACGCGATCTTCCAAGCCTGCCAGTTCGAGATTCTTACGGACTAGCTTGTAGAATTCAGGGCGTTTTTCGTGGGTGTAGACCTTACCTGTATCGCCTACGTAGTAAGCGAGGGCTGTGGTCAGCCCGCCGGAACCTGAACCGGATTCAACAACCCTTGCACCGGGACCTACGCCCAGTTTGAGCAGCAGGTAGCCTATCTCTTTAGGGTACATGATCTGGGTCTGGCGTTTAACGCCTTTGATCAGATCGTGCACTGTGGGTTTTAAAATCTGGTATTTGCGGCCGAGGTGGGTTTCAACAACTTTTCCGTATCCCGCAGCGGCAATGTCATCCATAAGGATCTTGCCGTCATGTGTATGTATTTCATCCCCTTCTTTGATAACGCGTAGGTAACGTTTACCCTGGGGGTTAACTAACAGTATTACTTGTCCTGCTTCAAGCATTAGACTTTCCTCCTGATTGAATATCACGCCGAATTACGGACGAAACGACCCAAAGTCAATGTAAAATACGTTTAATGCAGGCTGTTGTTTCCGGTTTCAGTATATATCGCTTGAGTTTTTTGACATTTAGGAATAAGTGCTTAATTCTCTGTCCGACCGAAATTATTTTCCCGCACATTAATTATTGAAGATAACTTTTATGTCAGCATTGTAAAAAAGTGCGTGCGGGTTTGATTTTTTTTGTCTGAACAGGCAATGTAGCCAGAGTAATTTAGATTAATTTGAATTTTTGCTTCTTGATGAGGCGGTTATGGGTTATAAGTATGTCTTCGGGCCGGTTTTTTCCGGCAGACTTGGTTTATCGTTGGGGCTGGACCTTCTTGGAGAGAGAATCTGTTCCATGGATTGCGTCTACTGCGAAGTAGGCAAAACTGACGACTTGACTGATAAACGAAAGCCGTACGTACCCGCTGCAAGCATTTTGCAAGAGCTGGAAAAATGGAAGGGCGAAGACCACCAAAAGCCCGATGTAATTACTCTGGGGGGCCTTGGAGAGCCCACTCTTAACTCTGAAATGCCCGAAGTTATTCGGGGTGTTAAGAAACTTTTCCCGTCAATGAAAGTGGCTGTACTGACAAACGCAACTACAATGACGGACTCTGAAGTTCGTAGAGAACTGATGGAAGCTGATATGGTGCTTCCGTCTATGGATTCTCTGATTACTTCTGAATTTAGAGCCATAAACAGGCCGTGTAAGGGAACTGATCCCGAAGCCATCGCCAAGGCTCTGATCGAATTCCGCAAGGAGTTCAAAGGTAAGATTTTTCTGGAAGTGCTCCTATCGCGGGGATATAATGATTCGGATGATAATCTTTCAAAAATGAAAGATTTTTCTACTGAGCTATCCCCGGACCGCATTGATGTGGTCACACTTTCACGTCCCGGTACTCTGGATAAGGCCGGTCCGGTTGATCCCGGAACCTTAGGCCGCTGGAAAGAGGTTCTTGATGCCGCGCCCTGCAAAGACAGGGATTGCGGTCCAGAGTCAGACGTGAAACCCAGGAGCAGCACGGATACATCCGCCCATGTGCAGGCAGGAGACTCCGATGCATTTGACCGGATTCAGGCTTCTCTCATGCGAAGGCCGCAGACAGCGCAACAACTCTCGAAAGCCCTTGAAGTGCCGCTTACAAAAGTGGACGAGGTGATTAAAGAGCTGGGAAACAGCGGCAGACTACACGTCAGGCAGACTGGTGATGACATTTATTACGATTGCAGACTTGACGTAGATTCATGATTTTAGCTCCTGAATCCGTGGAAATTTAAACTTTTCCCTGGATTAGGATAATGACAGTTACAAACAGTAAGAAAAAGAAAGAAAAAATGTTTATCAGCGTGCTTCCCGGCGAACAGGTGGAAGTGGCGCTCACTCAGGAAGGTCAGGTTATCGAGTATTATGTAGAAATGCTCCATCAGGCCAAGACCAAAGGTAATATCTACAAAGGTTATATTCATAACATTGACGCCGCGCTTCAGGCGGCTTTCATCAACTACGGGGCCGAAAGAAACGGATTCCTGCAGGTTGATGAAGTGCATCCTGAGTATTATCAGGGCACATACAAGCTCAAAAAAGGGCACAGATTTCCTTTGCTGCAAAAGGTTCTTAAACCCGGACAGGAAATATTTGTTCAGGTTGTAAAGGAACCTACCGGCAAAAAAGGTGCTTTCCTTTCATCATACCTGTCGCTTCCGGGCCGCTATTTTGTGCTGACCCCCGGTCGTGAACAGATTGGTATTTCCCGCAAAATTGAAGACGAAAAAGAACGCCAGAGGCTTAAGGAATTGATTGATGAAGTCAATCCCGGTGCCGGGGTGGGCGTTATCGTACGTACTGCCAGCAAAGGGCAGAGCAAATCCGCGCTGCGTCGTGATTTCAAATTTCTGACCCGTCTCTGGAATGATGTTCGTGAAAAAGGTCAGGAGGCTAAGCCGCCGTCTCTTGTTTATGAGGAAATGGGACTGGCCTCCCGAGCTGTCCGTGACTACCTGTCTTCAGATGTTGCTGAAATTTGGGTAGACGATAAAGAAACAGCCGAGCAGGTCAAAAAGCTTGCTTCACTATCTTTTCCGCGCCGCAATAATCTGGTCAAAACTCATAACGATACAGACAAATCCCTCTGGGAGCGTTTCAATCTTGTGAAGCAGATTGAACAGATTTACGGACGTGAAGTGAATCTTCCTTCCGGCGGACGCCTTGTTTTCGACCAGACCGAAGCATTGACCGCAATCGACATCAACTCCGGCAAGATCGGTGGTGAGCGCAATTTCAAGGAAATGGCCCTCAAAACCAATAAGGAAAGTGCCGAAATGATCGCCCGTCAGCTCAAGCTGCGTGATCTCGGTGGTCAGGTTGTTATTGACTTTATTGAAATGAAAGATCCCAAGCATTGCCGTGAGGTTGAAAAAACCATGCGTGCTGCGCTCAAAGGGGACCGTGCCCGTACTGACGTAGGACGTATTTCCCGTTTCGGGCTCATGGAGCTGGTTCGTCAGCGTCTAGGATCATCCGCCATTGCGGTTTCAACAGAATCCTGCCCTGCCTGTGACGGAACCGGTATCCGTCGTAATATGGAATGGCAGTCCATGCAGGCACTTAAAGATATTTACCGTATGCTCAGGAAGCCGGGCTGTGAGTCTCCGCTCGTATTTGAAGCCGAAGAAGAGCTTGCCCTGTACTTGCTGAACCATAAGCGCGATGCCATCATCCAGTATGAAAAGATGTTCGATACTAAAATCAACATTGAAATCATCTGGTCTGAATAGTTAGTCCGTGCCATTTGAGGTTTCCAGCAGGTAAATATTCTTTGAATGTGCTTTTTAAGAATGAAAAGATGATGCCTTCGGCGGCTTAAACCCTTTTTGAAAAAGGGTTTGTTCCACTGTCGCTATCTCTAAGATTCGCGGAAGACCGCGCGCCTAAGAGCTAGTGCTAGAATCCCAAAAACTTTTAGTTGGATTTTCTAGTTTTAAACTCCACTGATCGCGTTTTTAAAGATTATAATTAATGGGTAGGTATTGGTGGATTTTCACCAGTGTCTACCCATTTTGAATTGGCCTCTGTACAACCACCGCGTTTTGAGGGGGGTGGAGGGCCTACGGAGGGAAACAATATGTCCAAAAGAATTTTACTTCATGCTTGTTGTGGTCCTTGCTCAATTACGACCATTGATTCTTTGCGTGATCAGGATTTTGAGATCTCGGCATTCTTTTATAATCCGAACATTCATCCTTTGCAGGAATACGTGCGCCGCCGTGACGGTTTTCTAGAGGTTTGCGACAAGATGGATGTAAAGGTTATCGGTCGTCTGGACGAGTATGATTCCAAGAAATGGTTCCGTTCGATAGCTTACCGCGAAGAGAACCGCTGCTTCCATTGTTACGCTGATCGACTGGAGAGGACTTTGTCTCTGGCTAAGCGTGGCGGTTTTGATTTTTATACAACGACATTGCTTTACAGCAAATTTCAGCAGCATAGTCGCATTGCAGCTCTGGGCAAAGATATGGCCGGGGCGGGTAAGTGTGAATTTTATTATTATGATTTTCGCGAAGGCTGGAAAGAAGGCATTGAGCGTTCTAAAGAAATGGGTATATACCGGCAGCAGTATTGCGGTTGTCTTTATAGTGAAAATGAGCGTTATGTAAAAGAGTTGGATAATTCTTAGCTTGTTTTAATGCTTTTCTCCCGCTATTATCATCGAAAGTTACAGGTGTTTGTAAATAATACGTGATTTTTTCTGTACATTTCGTAGCAATAGGATTGGTGGGCATGGAAAAGCATTTAATGGTTTGTATATGTGCTGACGGTGCGTCTTCATATGCGGTCAGGTTTATAAAGGATTTCTTCAATTCCCCTTGCGATGTCCGGATTACACTTTTTAATGTTGCGCCGCCGAAAGGTTCGTGGGGCAAAGGCAGTCCTCTGACAAAGGGCAACAAGCTTCTTGAGGAAACCCGCGATTGGTTTATCAATCACAGTTTTTGCGAAAAGAGCAAGATAGACATTAAAAGTATTCAGTCTCGTGGAAACACAGCCCGTGAGATAGTACAGGAAGGGCATAAAGGTATGTATGACGCGGTAATCATGGGGCGTCAGACTTCCAGTATGCTTGAAGAATTTTTTGATTACAGCGTTGGCAGCAGTGTTATCTGGGAGGAAATTGATTTTCCACTTTGGTTCTGCAAATCTCCTCATGAAATTCCAAAGAAGGATGTTCTGCTTTGTGTTGATGAAGAAAAACCTTCACAGAGAATTGCTGATCACGTGGGTTTCATGCTTCATGATAATCCTAACCATGAAGTGACTATGCTGCATGTTCACAGTTCCAAGGAAAAAGGTGCCGTGACATCTGAAGATGTTTTTGCTCTATCCCGTGAACATCTGGTTGCTAACGGCGTTGATAATAAGCGCATCAATGAATTGGTTATAGATAGTGACAATGTATCGAAGGCAATACTCGAGCATGTTAGAAAGAGACCGTATTCTGTTGTTGCAGTTGGACGCGGGATTCATGACCGGACCGCTGTTGAAAAACTTTTTCCTAAATCAATATGTGTGAAATTGCTGCAAGGACTGGATGGAACCGCGCTTTGGATCAGCAAATAATAAAGATTTAGCTAAGGATTATTAATAAATGGGTTTAGCCCCAGCGTTTTTTAATGTGCCGCTTCTGCAGGGCGATGGAAAAGAAGCCAGAAATCTTCTGCTCTATATTCACGTCCCGTTTTGCAAGCGCAAGTGTAACTATTGTGCTTTTCATTCTCAGTCATTTAATCAGGTTACTTTTGCCTGGTATTTGAAGACCCTGCTTGCTGAAATCGAACTCTGGGGCAAAAGGCTTAAAAAGCCCAAGCTGGGGACGATTTATTTCGGAGGTGGTACTCCTAGTCTGATCCCCCCATTTCAGCTTGAGCTGATCATGGATGCGCTGCGCAAGCATTTTACTTTCACCAAAGGTATGGAAATTACCCTGGAGGCCAATCCTGATTCGGCCAATGATGTTTCGTATTTTCAGGCATTGTATTCAATGGGGATTAACCGTCTTAGCCTTGGTTTCCAGTCACTTGATGATCGTAATCTTGAAACGCTTGGCCGCCCGCATTCTGCCAGACAGGCTGCGGAAGCTTACTATCATGCCCGTAAGGCCGGATTTGGCAATATCAGCATAGATCTTATCTGGGGTCTGCCGCGCCAGAAAGTCAAGGACTGGAATAATGAGTTAAAGGCTGTGGTTGAACTCAAGCCTGAACATCTTTCCTGCTATGGTTTGTCCATCGAACCTGATTCTATTTTTGGAAAACGCCAAAAGGATATAGATCTTGAGTTGCCTCCTGACGGAGAGCAGGCCCGTATGTTTATTTACGGTGCTGAATTTTTGGAGGGTATGGGCTACATCCAGTATGAAATTTCAAATTTTGCCCGTATGGGATTTGTTTCCCGCCATAACCAGGGTTATTGGGACAGGCTTGATTATCTCGGTCTTGGCCCGTCTGCTGTTTCCACTATTGGAAATCGAAGATTTACCAACCCTCTTTACATGGACGAGTACGACGCAGCCGTGCGTGGAGGCTTTGCCGGAGAAGATTTCGAAGAGCTGACTGATGAGATTCGGGCTCAGGAGCTCGTTATGCTTACCCTGCGCACTTCCAAAGGGCTAAAGCTGTCCGAGTATAAGGAATTGACTGGAAAAGAGCTTACAAAGGAAAAAAGCGCTGTGATCAGTGCTCTTCATAAAAACGGTCTGATTCGTATGAGCGGTGGTTTTTTGAGGCTGACTAAAAACGGTATGCTCGTTTCTAATTCAATTTTGCAGTCATTGGTTTTTGAATAGCATAAGTTTTAGTTTAACAGTTCTATTCTTCATCAGTTAAAAACAAACTTTTTTTGACAACCTTTATGTGTTGTGGGATAAAATCATATGGAGATTTTTTAAAATTGTGAATCCCAACTTAAACGGCACAGGAGGAGTAGTATGGCTGATTTAAAAGATATGTACCAATGTCAAGTAAGTAACTGTGGATATGTTTATGATCCTGATAAAGGTGAGCCAAAAACCGAGACCCCTGCTGGAACCGCCTTTAAAGACCTGCCAGATGACTGGAAGTGCCCATTTTGCGGGGCTTCGAAAAAGTCATTCAGACCGCTGGCTGGACCTGGGTCAGTCGCAGCAGAAAGCACTTAAGCAGAATATTCGTGCCCCCGGAAAGATTATTTTCGGGGGCTTTTTTTGTGGCTTATCCGCCAAAGTGTAGTTCAGTTAAGTCTATTCGTATCTGCTAAACCGTAAGACATTAAAAAAGGCCTCTGCTTCAAACGAAGCAGGGGCCTTTTTTAATAAACGTTGAACTGTCTGACTAGTCAGAAGTGGTCAGTTCTCCGATTTCGCGTTTGACGTCTGTTGCGATCTTGTAGAGCACAGTCAGAGTCAGTGCGCCGAGTGCGTAAACCATCATGGAAATCATGAGCTCTTTACCGGTAGGCCAGTAAACAGTGATTTCGTTGAAGGGGTTCGGTGTCTGACCACCGATCAGCAGACCGAGGCCCTTATCAATCCATGTTGCAATAACGAGGATAGCGAGGGACCAGGGCAGCAGCTTCTGGTTGTAACGCAGTTTGGGCGGGATGAGCAACGCAAGGCTAAGAATAGCGAAGGTTGCAGCTGTCCACATCCAGGGTACCAGTTCGTGGTGGCCGTGGCTACCGGAGAAGAGGTATGCGATGGAGTGGATATGACCCGGCATATTGGAGTAGAATGCGGTGAACACTTCAAGCATGAAGAAGAAAACGTTCACGCACATTGCGTAAGTGATAATAGTTGTGAGTGTTCCGATAGCGCCTTTGCCCGGCTCGTATTTGGTGATCTTGCGAACAAGGAAAACCACGAGGAGCAGAATTGCAGGTCCGGAACAGAACGCAGAAGCCAGAAAACGGGCAGCCAGAATAGCTGTGAGCCAGTAATGGCGGCCGGGGAGTCCTGCGTACAGGAATGCGGTCACGGTGTGGATAGAGAACGCCCAAACGATGGAGGTGTAAACCAGAGGTTTTACCCATTTGGGGTGAGACACACGCTGACGGTCACATTCAAGACATGTCCAGCCGATAACTACGTTCAGAATCAGGTAACCGTTCAGAACGATCATATCCCAGAAAAGGATAGAGTTAGGAGTCGGATGGAAGATAATGTTGAGCATGCGCTGAGGCTGTCCGATGTCAACGATAATAAAACCGAGACACATGACAACTGCTGCGATAGCCATGAATTCACCCATGATTACCATGCCTTTGAACTTCTTGTAATGATGAAAGTAGTAAGGCAGTACGATCATAACACCGGATGCGGCGAGACCGACTAAGTAAGTAAACTGGGCAATATAAAATCCCCAGGCAACATCACGGCTGAGACCGGTGATGGTCAAGCCTTCCTGAAGCTGTCCAAGGTATACTGTGAAGCCTGCACCGATAACCAGAAGCAGGAAACCAATCCAGCACCAGTATTTCGGGCCGCCTTTTAGAGCTTTTTCGAGCATATCAAGCTTCCCCCCTAGATGATGTAGTACACGCCGGGCTCAGTGCCTGCAGCGGGTTTCCTACGGATGGTGAAGTTCTCTCTGAGGGCCTTTCTGACATTGGAGTCAGGGTCCTGCAGATCGCCGAAAACAATAGCGCCACCGGATTTCTCAGCACATGCGGGCATTTCGCCTACGGCGAGACGCTCAACGCAGAAGTTGCATTTTTCAACAACTCCGCGCATGCGGGTAGGGAATTTGGTGTTGATATTGTCCATATCCAGGTGAGGTCTGGGGTCCATGAAGTTGAAGCTACGTGAACCGTAAGGACATGCTGCCATGCAGTAACGGCAACCGATGCAGCGATGGTAATCCATAGCTACAATTCCGTCGGGGCGTTTGAATGTCGCTTTTGTGGGGCAGACACGCACACAGGATGGGCTCTCACAATGGTTACAGAGCAGGGGGAACCTGTTCTTTTCCTGAGCTTCAGAGGGGAAGTTGTTTTCCTGTTCAGGGAAGACTTCACCATAAGTACCGGACCACAGCCACTTGATGTCCTGCTCGGTATCGATAGTGGGCACATTGTGGATGTGGTGGCATGTATCAGCCAGAGCTTCAATTGCTTCTTCAGTATTAAGTTTGCGGGTATCAATTACCATTGCCCAGCGCTTAGCGTGCAGGGAGTTGGAGTTGACAACTGCATGGGCACCGCCGCTCGGTCCACCGGAAGCCAGAACGGCTGTGGTGGGAGCGAGGCAAAGTCCTGCTGCAGAGAGACCTGCAAACTTAAGGAAGTTTCTTCTACTCTGTTTCATTATTTTGCCTCCTTGGGAGGTACGTGGCAGTCCCAGCAATAGGGAGTTACACTTGCAGCGTTGTGACATTTGTCACAGAATTCCTGCTTGCTGGTATGGCATTTCATGCAGGTATTCTGAAGGCTGATTGTGTATTTGTCGCCTTTAGCGCTGATGTAAGTTCTTTTGCCTTCGCGAAGAGCCATGTCTCTCCACTCATCAAGAAGCTTCATGTGGTTTTTGCGCATGTCTTCAGTCGGCGCAACACAGATTTTAGCATTCTTGGGCAGTTCCAGCTTAGGCTCTTCAAAGCTTCCGCCGATGTTGAACCAGAAAGGCATGGACACCAGGCCGAGGAATATAACCAGACCAGTTATGATTTTTCCACCGTAATGCATGAGTTACCCCTCCTTCCCGGGCAGAGGTTCCATACGCAGGTCAGTTTCCCTTTCTTTTTCGCCGTCCATGATGAGGGCGTTACCTACCAGTTCGTGAACACCGCAGACGTCAACGCCTGGAGCCCAGTAGTTGGCAAGAGGGATAAGGGTCGCACGGTCGATCGCACAAATACAGGAGAGCATGTTTACACCGTTCTCATCCTGAACTGTTTTGAGTGCGTTACCGCGAGGCAGACCGCCACGCATGCGAATTTCCATGATTTCGTCTGTGTTCAGTCCGGAACCGCCAGCGCAACAGAATGTTTGCTCGCGAATGGTCTGTTCAGGCATTTCGTGGAAGTTCTTAACAACGTTCTTGATAACATAACGAGGCTCGTCCATGAGGCCCATGGCGCGTGCAGGGTTACAGGAATCGTGGAATGTTGTGATGATATGATCATTTCTGCTGGGATCAAGTTTCAGCTTATTGTGCTTCATGAGGTCAGCTGTGAACTCTGTGATGTGAACCATCTTGGTCTGACGTGCGTTCTCAAACACGGTACCGGTGATCGGGCTCTTGGGAACTTCAAGGAAGTTCGCAGGACCGTTCATGGTATCCATGTACTGGTTGATAACACGCCACATATGACCGCACTCACCGCCGAGAATCCATTTTGCTCCGAGGCGTTCAGCTTCGGCATACATCTTGGCATTAAGTTTCTTCATCATGTCCGCAGATGTGAACAGACCGAAGTTACCGCCTTCAGATGCATAGGTGGACAGGGTGTAGTCGAGACCGATGTGATCGAACAGCATCAGGTAACCCATGAAGGTATAGATGCCGGGATCAGCAAAAACGTCACCGGAAGGAGTGATGAAGATTACTTCATGACCCTTTTCGTTGATGGGAACGTTGATGCGTTTACCTGTGATTTCTTCGATATCGTCAACCATGAAGTCAACGATGTCTTTGAAAGCGTGAGGCTGGATACCAAGGTGGTTACCTGTACGGTTACAGTTAGAAACCGGCTCAAGGATCCAGTTGATGTTCACACCGCAAAGGTGCAGCAGTTCACGTGCCATCATGGTTACTTCCGCTGTATCGATGCCGTAAGGGCAGAACAGGGAACACCGGCGACACTCAGTGCACTGGTAGAAGTAGATAAACCATTCTTTGAGGACATCTTCGGTCATGACTCTGGAACCGGTGAGGGTGCTCAGAATCTTTCCGGCCATGGTAAAGTCCTTGCGGTAAACGGAACGCATAAGCTCCGCACGCAGGACAGGCATGTTCTTAGGATCACCGGAACCGATGAAAAAGTGACACTTGTCAGCACAAGCACCACAGCGAACACAGATATCCATGAATACTTTAAGTGAACGATATTTACCGAGTCTTTCCTTGAAACCTTCGTGGACAATGTCCTGCCAGTTTTCAGGAAGTTTCCAGTCTACGTCAGCGGGATTCCACTCACGAGGGTTAGGGAAACCTAGGTACTCGAGTTTTTCCGCCTTGGCGGGATAACACCAATTCCCCGGAGATGTATCAACCGGGGTATCCATCCATCCTGTGGACGGCGGCGTATAATTAATGCTTTTAAAAAGCTCATCAGCTTTTGGGAGGTCAGCCATGTCAACTCCTCATCAAAAGGTATTTTAAGGTCTAAGAAACATTAAGTCTGAAAAGACTCTATGACTCTTTTTCCACCGGGAGACCCGCTTCAATCATTGGTTCCCTGAACTCATCTTCATAAGCCGCATAGCTGTGAGGCTTGATGTTAGGATCGTTCCAGGGGTTCTCGTGATGCTTGATGCGGGTATCGTTAGGCATATTCCTTGTCGGGGACAGGAAAACACCGCCAACGTGCATAAGCTTGCTGAAGGGGAAGTAAATCAGCAGGGCACATACCAGGAAGAGGTGAATGTAGAAAACTACACTGATCTTCATGGCAGCTGCGAGAGCAACCGGGCTGAATGTTACGAGTCCCATGGTCAGCGCTTTGATCTGAACGATGTCTACGTGTGCGAAGTAACGCATGTAGATACCGGACAGAGCGATGCCAATGATAAGGAGCAGCGGAAAGTAGTCGGTTACCAAAGAGATGTAACGAAGTTTGGGATCCTTCAGTCTGCGGCCGAGCAAGAAGCCCAGACCTGCGAGAATCAGAAGGTCAGACATGTACAATCTGGGAACACCGATCTGCATAATTCCATCGATCATTTCTACAAAGCCGATACAAGCTGGTACCGGTTCGAAGAAGAGTCTCATGTGCCTGATCACGATGAGCAGGAATGAGTAGTGGAAGAGCAGTGAAAAGAGCCACAAAAATTTAGATGAGGCGTAACTTACTCTTCCGTTCTTGAGAGATACGGATGTGTTTCTGAACAAAGAACGGAAACAGCAGATCTCAAGAACCATACGGATAAAAGTTTGACCCGGAGTCACGGGGTTATCAAAGCAGTCATGCTTAATGAAGTCCAAAGACTTCTGCTGTCCGCCCGTGGTCGGGATACTGAAAGGAACCGGGCTTTTTGCCCAGCCGATAATCCGGGAGGCAAAGCCTACCAGAAATACGGCAACTGCTACATACGGTAGCCATGTGCCGAACAGTCCTGCCATGTGTGCTGTACCTACTCCGAAAAGAGCAATAAGCACCAAAGCAAAAACTAAAACGAGTGAGTACAAAGCGTTCATCTACCTTCACCTCGCTTATAACGTTTGGCTTCCTTGGGAAGCCGGCCACTACACCTGTCCGGCCCCTTTGGCCGAAGCGTCCTCGATTTTGTTGACCCGCCGAAGGAGCATGTGATGAGATCTTTTAACCTCTTCAATTCTCATTTGCGCAATCAAGTCCCTATTCTTGGTATAGATGTCGAACGCGATAAGTCCCAGATTATCAATCCGGGCCTCAAACGCGAGCAACTCATCAAGTTTGCCTTCACTTTTCAGTTCCTCCATGAACTCGTCTCTCAGGAGTTTCTTAAAAAGAAAGACAAAACTTAAAGCTTTGGATGGTGCAAAATCCTGAACAGTTCTGATTTTAATCAGCTCTTCAAGGGAATTTGCAAGATCGTCGGCACTTTTCCATTCAAGGATCAGGTCAAAAAGCTCGCCTGTGACCTTTTTGATGGTGATACCGACAGGGTTGGTGAAACGGTCATTATTTGATCTCCATACTTCTTGAGTTTCCTTGGGATAGGAAGCAAGAACCATGTCGTACCATTTCGCTGCCAGATCTTCTTTTTTTTCCGACAATTTTTGTACAAGATTCATTTTAAATTCCTGTATTTAAAAACAATAGTAAATTTCAGACCCCCGCAGTCATGCTCTGCCGGGCTCAGAAATTAAAGGTGGCTTAAAAAAAAGCCTAAATGTGAATTCTGTCACACTGTGACTAACAGGACGATATTCCAGATACCTAGTGATTCGTCAAGGTATTTTAGCCCTTAATAAACGTCTCAGATGGTATGAAAATCATTGTCAAATAAGGGTTTCAATCATCATATAAAGAGGCTATCAGGGGCTTTACCAAGTTATTGCGATTTTCAGTGCCCCAGAAATAAAAGTCAAATTTTTAATAATTGAAATGAATTATCAATGACTTGATCAGTAATGCCCGTCCCAGTGATGCTTTAATCACATACATGAAGGAAAGTAAAATGTCAGAACCGTTAATTTTATATCCACAAGGCTGCCGCAGAGCTATTTTTGTCCGGCGCTATAAAAGATTTACAGTTGAAGCATTGCTTGATGGAGAAGTTGTCGGCGTTCATACAAATAATACAGGCTCAATGCTCGGTCTGTTGCGAGAAGGGCAGGAAATATTTATTTCCCCAGCCCAGAATCCTGCTCGAAAGTTGAAATGGACGCTTGAAGCTGTCATGCCCTCAGGGGAAATGATAGGCGTTAATACATCTGTGCCTAACAGAATGCTGCAACTGGCTTTTGAAGCCGGAGTGTTGCCTGAAGTCGGGGGGTACTCGCATATCAAGCGTGAAGCCAAAGTGGGGAAGAGCCGGCTTGATGGATTGTTTACAGATGAAAGCGGCAATCTCTCTGATCTCTGGGTCGAGTGTAAAAACGTTACCCTTGCGGAGGATGAGGTAGCCTGTTTTCCAGATGCTCAGACCGAGCGGGGACGCAAGCATTTGGTAGAATTAATGGAGCTTGCTGCTGAGGGGAATCGTGTAGCAATGTTTTTCTTTATCCAGCGAACCGATGGAAAGTGTTTCGGGCCCGCAGATGTTGTCGATCCCGAATATGCCGAGCTTTATTATAAGGCTGTCGATGCCGGAGTTGAGTCCTGGGCCTATGAAGCTGTCATCACCGAAGCTGGAATAGGGATCGGGCGTAAATTGCCGTTAACCCAGTGTCGATAGTCTGAGCCTTAGAAGGTCAAATTGGAAAGCCCCCGCATCTGTACAATTCAGATACGGGGGCTTTCCGGCCTTGATGGTGTCGAAAAAAGGCGTGGCGTCCGGCCCGGACCGGGTTAATCCTTGCCGGACGCCATAGGAGCAGGATGCCGAAATTTTTGCCGGGAGGGTGGAGCTCCCGGCCAGAAACCAGACTCGGAGTAGCTTGCAACTTAGGTAGATGCAAAATGCGGATTCGGCTGACTTTGGACAGTCTCCACATCTTTCGAGCTGTTTAAAAGAAATTATTCTTCATTACATTCAGTCTGCTGTGCAGATACTGATTCCCGCTGCCGCTCGGCCTTGCGCACTGCCCTGCGCTCCAAGGCCTCGCGGTTGCGTCTGTGGTCCACACCGCTTTCCAGAATAATCGGGGGAACGGTGGTCGGGCGACCATTCTCGCCCATGGCCACAAAGGTCAGGTAGGCTGAGTTGGTGTGTCTCAGCTCACCTGTAAGTAAATTTTCCGCCTCAACCCGCACACCAATTTCCATTGAAGTGCGACCAACCATATTTACGTTTGCATGCAGATTAATCAGCTCACCGACATAAGCAGGGCGTAAAAAATTCATACGGTCAATAGAGGCTGTGACTACCGGCTTGCGGGCATGGCGCATAGCGCATGTGGCAGCGACCAGGTCAAGCTGCTTTAACAATACTCCGCCGTGCAGGTTTCCTGCAGGGTTGGTGTCTTGAGGAAGCACTCGGTAAGTCATTAATGTCCGGCTTTCACTGACTTTTTTGGGTTTCATGTCTTTCCTGATCCCTTTGGCTAAATGATATTTTTGTATTACTTTTGTATTACAAATGGTTGTTTTTAGAACAAAGCTTGACTATTTTTTACCATATTCAGCTTTTGCTTCCCATATCATTTTTGCGATTTTCTTTCCTAAATCAACCTGTCTTGTTTTGATCAGGGCCTGCGCTGCGTCAGGATTGCCTTCATCTTTGAGCATTGAAGCAGACTCCAGGTCTCTGAGATAGTTCTCAAATTCCCGAATAAGCTTGGAAAGATTCAGAGATTCCAATTCTAATGGAACTCTGACTGATTTAACTTTTCTAGTCATTTATCGGCTCTGTGTGCTTCATTTGTTCTGATCTTTGCCAGAAAATTTCATTTTGTCAATACATTTGTAATACAAATTGAAATTTAAATAAACCCAATATAAAAACAAAATGAATTAAAAAAAATAGTAAATATATTTTAAAATAAGATTTAAAAAGTAATTCTTTTGTAATACAAAAGTAATTAAAATATTGTTTATATTGTTTTCATGTAGTTTCAGGGCAAATTTGAAAAGTGAAAATGTTTAAAATGAAATGACAAAAATATTACAAGAAATGAAAAAGATAAAAAGAGAAGGAAGATAGAAAGTTATACAAAAAGGCAGTTGGAGGCGTTCTTTTCAGGGGACAGCCAGGATTACGGCGTAAATTTATTCGAATTTGAAAGACTGAACTTCAGGCTGCGCAGCGCTTATGAAAGCAGCGAAAAGAACAATTGCTGTAGCAGGATAATAAAACAGAGGGGAGAAGAAGCCGGAAACCCCTATAGCGCAGAGCAGAGCGGCCATCATGTTCGAGGGGAAGCGTCTGTATATGCTGGTTGCAATGGTGGCTACAATGCATATGCCTCCGAGCCCCCACGCAGTAATAATATGCAGCCAGAGCGGATTAACGTGGAAAAGGTAAATACCCAGATCAGTCCAGACATAGTGCTGTCCATGCCAGATATTCCAGAGCGAAGCGGGCACATTGAGTGGCAGAGGGATGGAAGCCGGAAAGCCTGTCAGAAGCAATACAGGGTTGTTGGCAAGAAGTTCCAGCATGGAGAACCATATCCAGTAGTTCGGCAGGTCATTACGGCTTAAAAGGGTCATCTCTTGTGGGATTAATGAGATGTAGTTGAAAAGCATCAGGAAAAAGACCAAAGACATTTTCTTTAACATCCCTCTAGGTCCGAACAGAAGAAGTGTTGTAACCGCGGCAAAAGAGATATCTCGCCCGAGGCTGCAAAAAATACCAGCTAGAATAATAAACCGGGTAAATCTGTTTTTTTCTGGAGTGTGCAGAGTTGCACATAGCCCGGTCAGCAAGATAGGGCCGGTGAGCATGTAGTTGCCGAGAAGGTTCGGTTCTACGGCCAGCTTCTTTGCAAAAAAACAAAATCCGAATTCGATGCATATAAGAAGGGCCAGCCATCCTGACCAAAAGGATATTTGCATCGGTTTGACTGGGGGGAAGATACTCATCCAAAGCATGGCAACGAGTAGATAGAGCAGTGGCCGTGCTTCCATGAGAAACGGTATTGCTTCCGTTAAGGGTGTGGTGAATCTGGCAAATGAAGTGAAAGATATCCAGATGATAAGCAGCCCGGGGATACCGACTTTAAACCATAGCGGTGTAACCGGGTGCTTTGCTCCTTTAAAGGGTTCTGCGAGAAATCCAAGTATCGCCAGTCCTGTGACAAGTATGTCTGCAAGGTTGTATGGCGCAACAACCCCGCTCAGGTGAAATGCTGCCAGCATGAGCGGCAATCCCAAACTGAAGAGAGCTATGGGAAATTCGGATGGCGTTATGGCTGTGTTGTCTGAACTCATTGAAAAGTGTGTTACATGGATATGTAAAGGATTAGAAGAGTTGATCCTAAAAAAAATGAATCAGCCCATTCTGGCGGTCAGGCGCAGTATAAGTCTGTTGGCATAATTGAAAGGAAAAGCCGGCTGTCTTGGCAGCTGTTTTCTTTCTACAAGAAGTAAATCAAGAACATGAGCAGTCGGATGCCCGGTAGATAGAAAATTGACGCATCCGGCACAATAAGTGGCCATCGGCAGCGCTGTCTCACTGGCTTCTGATATCCTTTTCGCAGCCCATTCTGTTGGATATTCCGGTTTGTTAAAATTTACGGCCCCGCCTTCACCGCAGCATAATGTTTTGCGTTTGTTATGTTTCATTTCCACAGTTTTTATTCCCGCTTTGCTGAGTAATTTGCGAATGCAGTCGTGGACGTTGTCTTCAAAGCGGGTGACACATGGGTCGTGGATGGTTACTTCTCTTAGATATGGAGTAATTGTGGTGATTTTTTTAGAAAGAAGTTCCTCATAAACTGAAAGAACTTCGAAGGGGGGATTTGAATCTTTTAAAGTTATGTAGCAGTTTGGGCATCCAGTAAGGATTCGTTTAATTCCTTTGTCGGAAATTTCATGAACCAGCTCTGAGATGGAATCTTGGTGCTGTCTTACTAAACCGAGCATTTTTGACGGCTTAGAGCAGCAGTTTAAAATTAACCCAAAACTTTTATCTTCAGCCCTTAGCGCAGCAAAGGCAGCCTTGGTGGCCTCAGGAAACAGAGCCGGGAGTGTGCAGCCCGGGAAAAAAGCTGTTTCACAATTATTGGGGATAATAGTGTCACGGAATGGGAACTTACGCCCTGTCTTTTCATAGCTAAGGAGCGGCGAATATTTATCCAGCGTATGCAGGTCTTTTTCTTGTGCATGACTGCGAAGTGCGGTGAACATCTCTGCAGGGTTTGCATCAACTGGACAAACTTCAGAGCATAGATAGCAGAGGGAACAATCGTAAGCTTTGAGTGCGGCTTCATCATGCTTTTCATCTGATGAAAGGCCTTCCTGTGCGATCTGGACAGGAGATCCGTTGTTCTTAAGAAAAAGACATTGGGATATGCATTTGCCACAGTCGATGCATTCAGCTGTAGTGTGCAGCATCATTTTTTGGCAAATTTTGGAACTATTCATTCTTAGGTCCATTTATTTATGAGATTGTGGAGAAGTTTTTTTTGAGGGCTATATTAGCTGGCAGCCCCATATTTTAACGCGTTTGTTAACGTATTCGGTGCATTTGCCCTTTATGCGGACCTTGACTCCAGGCTTAAGGTTGCATACCTCCGCAGTTTGCTCTTCTGTGAAGTGGCAAATGACTTCGGCTGTGAAATTTGAGATTCCTTTTAAGCCGATGTGCAGGTCTCCGAAATCCTTGGCCGAAACATCAACTATTTCGCCGGAAATTTCAATTACTTCATTGAGGTATTTGGCGCTTGCATTGGTATTGTTTTCTACAAAATCAATATATAATTTGTAGGAACCTACATGGAGTTTTGACTGGGCAAGCTGAACTTCATTGGCAATGCGTGAGTGCCATTGAGATAAAGTTTCTTTTTGGTGGGGCATGACATTTTGATGGGCGGTAGGTCCTTTTTTGGGTGGTTTTTGCAGATCTACCCGATTTTCAAGCTGTCCTGTGGAATCGAAAATATCGGCAGTAACTTTTCCTTCTGCGGAAATGTAAATTTTTGACCTGACTCTTCCCATAGGGTCAACAAGCTGAAATTCTTCAGCTTTAACTACTCTTGTCATTTCATAGCTCCTTTTTTTGTGTTGTTTTTGCAGTTTACAATTTTGCTCAAGTGTAGTGGTTCATAGCAAAAAAAAGCAAGAAATAAGGCAATGAAATTTTTGCTGAGTGGCGATAAGTATTTGTGATTTTCTCAAAAGTTGATATGAGTCTTCACTTGACTAGAGTCTTGAAAAGCTTTAACAGACAACCCCTTTCTTTACGCAATTAGTATTGATCGCGAAAAGGTGGAGCTTTCATGATCATTTTGCGTTGAAATGTAGAACCGGCGGAGTAAGACAATTGTTCGACAGCCTATCAGATAGACTTTCCGAAGCCTTTAAGAATTTCAAGGGGCAGGGCCGACTGGATGAGAAAAACATCCAGGCAGGCATGCGTGAAGTGCGCCTTGCTCTTCTCGAAGCAGACGTTAACTACAAAGTCGTTAAAGATTTTGTAGAGAAGGTAAAGGAGCGTGCTCTCGGTCAGGAGGTCCAGAAAAGCCTTTCTCCGGGACAGCAGGTCATTAAGGTCGTTAATGACGAACTCACTGAACTGCTCGGTGGCGAGCAGGAAGGACTTAACCTCACCAAGGGTAAGCTTTCCAAAATCATGATGGTCGGCCTTCAGGGTGCCGGTAAGACTACTTCTTCTGCAAAGATTGCCTTGTATCTGCGTCGTAAGAAGTTCAAGCCTTATCTTGTCCCTGCTGACGTCTATCGTCCAGCTGCGATTGAACAGCTCACCGTGCTGGCCAAGCAGCTTGATATACCCGTTTACCCGTCCACCACTGATATGAATCCAGTGGATATCTGCCGCGACGCTATGGTCAAGGCGGAGGAAGCCGGATGCGATGTTCTGCTTTTTGATACAGCCGGACGACTGCACATTGACGAAGCTTTGATGGATGAACTTGCCTCCATCAAGACTGAGTGTGCTCCGGAAGAAATACTTTTTGTGGCTGACGCAATGACAGGTCAGGACGCTGTCAATGTGGCTTCCACCTTCGACGAAAAACTGGAAATTAGCGGTGTAGTTCTTACGAAAATGGACGGCGATGCCCGAGGCGGTGCGGCTCTCTCCATTAAATCGGTTACCGGTAAGTCAGTTAAATTCGTCGGTGTGGGTGAAAAGCTTTCAGAATTGGAACTCTTTTATCCTGACAGAGCGGCATCAAGAATTCTCGGTATGGGGGATGTCCTTTCCCTGATCGAGAAGGCCCAGTCTGTGATGGATGAAGGAGAAGCTGAAAAGCTGACCGAGAAATTCCGCAAGGCAAAGTTTGACCTTGAAGATTTTCGCACCCAGATGCGCAGAATGAAGAAGATAGGTTCCATGGGATCAATCATGAAAATGATCCCCGGACTCGGCAAGCTGACCAAGCAGCTTGGCGATATGGAGGTCCCTGATAAGGAACTGAACAGGATAGAAGCCATCATCTCGTCCATGACAATGGAAGAACGTAAAACTCCGAAGCTTATCAACCCCAGCCGTAGGCAGAGGATTGCAAAAGGTTCCGGCGTAGAAGTTCAGGAAGTCAATCAGATGCTCAAAAATTTTGAGCAGATGAGCAAGATGATGAAGAAAATGATGGGCGGAAAAGGCGGTAAGGGCGGTATGCCCCAAATGCCTAATATGCCCGGAATGCCCGGACTAGGCGGCGGTGCAGGAATGCCGGGAATGCCCGGTATGCCAGGGATGGAAGGCATGGAAGGTCTTGAAGGAATGGAGGGCATGGCCCAGCCTTCAAAGGCCAAAAGCAAGAAAACCCTGCAGGCCCGCAAAAAGAAAAAGCTCAAAAAGCAGGCTCGTAAGAAGAAGAAAAAGTAATCCGTTCGATCGGAGAACTAACTTTTTATGAGCATGTGCTTGCAATTTATTAACGAACCACTTAATTTAAGATTATATGGGGGAAAGTAGACAATGGCTATTAAACTCAGATTGACCCGTATGGGCTCCAAAAAACGCCCTTTTTATCGTATTGTAGCAATCAACAGCGAAACCAGACGTGACGGTCGTCCTCTGGACTTCTGCGGTTATTACAACCCCATGGTTGAGCCTGTTGAAGTTAAAATTGACAAGGAAAAAGTAGAGAAGTGGCTTGAGAGAGGCGCAGAGCCTAGCAATACTGTGAAATCTCTTCTTAAAGCAAATTCCTAGGGTTCGTACTCACTTCGGTTCGAATTCTTCTTCACTACTCACGGTACACACTCGAAATCAGACGCGGAGGTTGTTGGCATGTTGAAGGATTTAGTTGAATACATCGCGAAATCTCTTGTTGACAATCCAGATGATGTTGTTGTCACCGAGATCGAAGGGGAGCAGACATCCGTAATCGAACTTAAGGTCGCAAAAGAAGACCTTGGTAAGGTTATTGGCAAGCAGGGACGCACAGCCCGTGCAATGAGAACTCTGCTTGGTGCTGCATCAACCAAGGTGAGAAAACGTTCTGTTCTGGAAATTCTGGAATAGGATTTTAAGAACCTGACCAAACCCGGTAGGCTACTGTGGAAATGCTCGTAGTTGCCGAGGTGGTCAAACCACATGGTCTCAGGGGGGAAGTTTGCATCGATTCCCATGCGGACTCCCCTTTAATTTTCGACGAGGTACCCTGCCTTTATCTGGCTAAGAAAGGGCAGAAACCCCGTCGTTTTGTTGTGCAGTCTTCGCGGCGACACAAGGGACGTATGCTTATAGTTTTCAAGGGTATTGACGGACGTGATCAGGCAGAGGCTCTGCGTGGCATGGAAGTTTTGGTGCGTGAAGATGATCTTCCTCAAATTGATGAGGATGAAGTTTATATGCACGACCTTGAAGGTATGAGTGTGGAGCTTGAAGATTCCACTGTGGTTGGAACCATTTCGAACTTTATTCTTGGACCCGGTCAAGAGACCTGGGTGATTACCGCTTCAGATGGAAAAGAAATTCTCTTTCCCGCTGTTGAGGAATTTGTATTGTCTGTGGACTTGGATGCGGAAAAGGTTGTGATCGATCCGCCGGAAGGTTTGCTTGACCTCTATCTTAAGGAAAAAAAGAAATAGGACTTCTGTTCTGTTTTTAAAACATCCGGTGCATTCGTGAAATTTAATCTTATTACGCTTTTTCCTGAGTTTTTTGACTCGCCTCTGTCCCATGGGCTTATGGGTAAAGCTGTAGAAAAAGACATAGTCTCTTTCAATAAAGTTGATCCACGTGAGTTTGCAACAGACAAGCATAAAAGTGTTGATGACCGTCCCTACGGCGGCGGGCCGGGCATGGTCATGTTTATTGATCCAATTGCCCGCGCTCTTGACTCTGTAGGGATCAAACCCGCTAAAGAGGGCGGCTGTGCCAAGGGTAAAAGGCTGATTATGCTTTCACCCAAAGGTAAGCCATTGACTCAACAGAAGGCGGTAGAACTTTCCAAGGAAGAGGAACTCACTCTCGTCTGCGGAAGGTATGAAGGCATTGACGCCCGCTTTGAAGATATTTTTCCCGTTGAGCTGGTCTCTGTCGGTGACTTTGTGCTTAACGGAGGAGAAGCAGGGGCAATGTGCCTTATTGAAGCTGTAGCTCGTCTTCTGCCGGATTTTATGGGTCACTCCGAATCCGGGACAGAAGAAAGTTTTTCCGCTGGTCTTCTGGAGTATCCGCACTACACCCGTCCTGCTGAATACGGTGGACTGGAAGTGCCCAAAGTTCTCTCTTCAGGGAACCATGCTCTGATTGAAGAATGGCGACGTAAAGAGTCTCTTGATGTGACCTTGGAATCGCGTCCTGAGATTTTAGCAGAAGCTGAAGGGCTAAAAAAAGATGATGTGCGTTATTTACGCGCAAAGTCCCGAAAACGTTTGGGAAAAAATCTTTATATGGCTTTAGTGCATTACCCTGTGCTAAATAAATTTGGCGAAAAAGCCGCTGTTTCTTTGACAAACCTCGATATTCACGATATGTCCCGCGTTTCCCGCTCTTACTCAATTAGTGGATTTTACGCGGTGACTCCCATCGAGGACCAGAAGAAACTGGCTGACAGAATTATTTCTCATTGGACCTCGGGACCGGGTAGCAAGTTTAACCCGGATAGAGCCGCAGCTCTTTCCAAGGTAAGTGTGAAAGATTCCCTGCTCGATGCGGTGGAGCATATTGAGTCGGGAACGGGTAAAAAACCGATACTGGTTACAACCAGTGCACGGGGCGCTGGCGATACGACTATTGGTCGGGTTCGCGAGTTGCTTGATGATAACCCTGTGTTGCTGGTGTTCGGTACCGGTCACGGGTTGGCTCCCGAAATTCTCGAAATGGCAGCGGGCAGTATTAGACCTATCCGCTTCATGGACGGATACAACCATTTATCAGTAAGAAGTGCGGTGGCGATCACGGTTGACAGGCTATTGGGAGACGCCTGGTAGAGTCCGCCTTCGGATGCCGCAAATTGAATTTATATAAGGAGTAGCGATATGAACGTAATTTCAAAGATCGAACGCGAACAGATGCGTCTTGATATGCCCGCTTTCAAAGCAGGCGACACTGTAAAGGTACACCTGCGTATTATCGAAGGTGAAAAAGAGCGTATCCAGGTTTTCCAGGGTGCAGTTCTGCGTTACCGTAACGGTACCACCGATTCCACCTTCACCGTCCGTAAGATTTCTGACGGTATCGGCGTTGAGCGTGTATTTGCAGTTCACTCCCCCTACATCGAGCGTGTAGAGGTTGTTGCTGAAGGTAAAGTACGCCGCAGCCGTATCTACTACCTGCGTGGCCTTAAAGGTAAAGCAGCACGCATCAAGTCCAAACAGGCTTGGTAGCACCCGAAGCATTATGCTTCGAGCTGCACCCTGTTGGACATACAGTCCGACAGCGGTACGCAAATATAGATTTGAAAACCGTCATTCCCGGACTGAATCAGTTCGGGTATGGCGGTTTTTTACTTTTTTTCTCTCTCCGAGATTTAGAGGGCGAAGTTTTATAGAGCTTTGTCTTGCTAACTGACTATGTATTTGCTGGAGGCCGCTCTTGTCTGAAAATATGTTGCCCGGTTTATCAACGGAAAATTTAATTACGGCCGGTGTGGATGAGGCTGGGCGTGGCTGTCTGGCCGGGCCTGTGGTTGCAGGTGCGGTGATTCTGCCTGAAAAATATGATCTTCCGGGCCTTACAGATTCAAAGAAGATTGATGAAGCTACGCGTGATCGTCTGGCTGCGGCTATTAAAGAGCAGGCCGTTTGTTGGGCTTTGGGCGTTAGCCGTGCGCAGGTCGTTGATAAAATTAATATTTTACAAGCCACTTTTAGAGCTATGGGCAAGTCTGTATTACATTTAAAGACTAGGCCACAGCTTCTGATGATTGACGGGAACAAGGTTATTCCCGCAGAGCATTTAAACGGTGCAGGTGGTTTTAAGCAGGAGTGGGTTGTTAAGGGAGATCTTAAGATTCCTGCAATCTCAGCTGCATCTATTCTTGCGAAAACTTTCAGGGATTTGCTCATGGTCAGGCTTGAGAAAAGATATCCTGGTTACGGGTTTGAGGTGCATAAGGGTTACGGAACCAAGGTTCATCTTGAGGCTTTGAAAGAGCATGGTCCTTGTCCGGTGCACCGCATGACTTTTAAGGGCGTGCTTCCTGAACAGAAAAAATGTAAACAGGAGCGCATGTGTCTCCCCGGCATATAGATTTTGGCAATGCGGGTGAGAGTTATGCAGCCCGTTATCTGGAAAATCGAGGTTATGATATCCGGCAGCGTAACTGGCGCTGGAAACAGTGGGAGCTGGATATTATCTGCGAGATTGGGGATGATCTTGTTTTTGTGGAAGTAAAAACAAGAACAGGGCACGATGTGCAGTCGGGTGTGCAGGCAGTTACTTTTGCCAAGCAGAAGAAACTTGTGAAGGCAGCCACCCGCTATCTTTCGGCGATGGATTTATGGGACAGGCCATGCCGGTTTGATCTGGTAATTGTTAATGACGATGGAAACGGCTTTAAAGCGGAACATATAGAAAATGCATTCGACCTCACCGACCTTATGGGTGGTGGCAACACCGCTTGGCAACCTTGGTGATATCACCGAGCGGGCCAAAGATGTTTTAGCCTCTGCTGATTTGATTTTTGCGGAAGACACCCGCAGGACAGGAAAGCTTTTGCAGTCTCTGGGTATTAACGGGAAAAGTTTTGTCAGTCTTCATGAACATAATGAAGAAAAGCGCATCAAGCATGTGCTGGCTCATTTTGATGAAGGCAATGATGCAGCTATGGTTTCTGATGCCGGAACTCCGCTCATGAGCGATCCCGGATATAGGGTGGTTCGGGCATGTAGAGAACATGGCGTGAGGGTTGTACCCGTCCCCGGTCCCAGTGCTCCTGTAACAGCTCTTTCCGGTTGCGGTCTGCCTCCATATCCATTTTCGTTTTTGGGCTTCCTGCCGCGCAAAGAAGGGCAGATGCGCAAGCTTTTCGAGGTGTACGGGCAGACCGGAGCAACTATTGTCTTTTTTGAGCGTAAATCCCGTTTGCGTGAAACAATGCATCTTGCTTTTGAAGTGTTGGGTAATAGGGAATTTGCCATTTGTCGCGAGCTGACCAAAGATTATGAAGAATTCATCAACGGTGATCTTGCTGACTGGGAAGATGTCTCGGAAGAGTTACGTGGTGAAATTACGGTGGTTGTAGGCCCTCCTGTCAATGAAGGCCCTGCTTCAGAAGAAGAAATTTTTGATATGATCGATGCTGAAATGAAGTCCGGCGATAAACCTAAAGTTATCGCAAGAAGGATAGCTGAAAAGGTTGAAGGCTGGACAGCAAAAGCGGTCTATGAAAAGGTAACTGAAAGAAAAAAAGGACTTAGCGAAGACTAGCAAAGTGCTTTCAAGATAATTAACTGCCTCCCCCAAATAGGGAGTGGAGAGGGCCAGTGGCCCTTTGCCCGCCGGAGGCGAAATCATCTATAAAAAGCGCGATAGCGCATTCAAATACTCTTACGCCCTCACGAGGCCTCAAAAGGCACTGATTTACTAAAGGCTATAAATGGATAAAACGGCAGCAGATAAAAGAGCAATAGGTCTGGCATTTGTCAGATGTTTTCTGCGCACATATTTTGTAGGTGCGGGTTTCAATACGCGCGGCTTGCAGAATATTGGTTTTTCCTATGCCATGCAGCCCGGTCTGGAAGCTATTTATTCAGATAAGGCAGAGCTTGCCAAAGCACGTAAACGGTATGTGAAGCATTATAATTCACATCCGTTCTGGGCACCTCTGCTGGTGGCCATTTTTCTTTCTGTAGAGATGCAGATCAGGGACGGAAGATTCCCTGTCCAATTGCTTGATAAGCTAAAGAATACAACCAGCTATACGCTCTCCGCAATTGGAGATTCTGTTTTTGCCGGTAGCGGGTTGATTTTTTGGGCATTGGCAACGGTGAACATGTTGCTGTCTGGTCATCATTCGCAGGCTATGCTACTCGGTATAACGATATTTGCGTCTTTACAGATATTTAAGGTTTTACTTTTGGTCGGGAATACACAAGGGATTAGGTTTTCTTGATGAGCTTAAGAGATGGGATCTGATTAACTGGGGAGAACGGCTTAAATTTGCCAACGCTTTCCTCGTTTTAATGATCTGGTTTCAGCTCTGGCCCCGGCCTTTGAATATTTATGAGTGGTATGGCGGAGCCGTAACACTTGGCGCACTTGGCTGGCTGATAACCACCGGGAAAGTTGCTCGTGAAATTGTAGCAGTAGCCGTGGTAGTGTTAGGGTTGCTGTTGATTCAATATGTTTAAGTTTTTCTTTGAAGAATTAAGATATAAGGAATATTGTAAAATGATTGAAAATAGTGCGCTGCGTGATGAATCTCCAGGAGTGGGAGATAGTGCGGCCCGGACTGTGGTTGTCGTCAACCAGCTTGGGCTTCACGCCCGTCCGGCGGCCCGTCTGGCGCAGGAAGCCCAGAATTTTGAGGCTGAAATTACTGTAGTCTGCGATGAGCAGAAAGTTGACGCTAAAAGTATTCTTGATATTCTGACTCTGGCTGCGGCACAGGGCAGTACTCTGGAACTTAAGGCTGATGGAGCGGACGCGATAGCGGCGCTTGATTGTCTGGAAGAACTTTTTAAAACCAGATTCGGCGAGGAAAAGTAAGTGGCCAGAGCGGTCGTCAACGGAATTTCCGTCTCAACAGGCATAGCAATAGGCAAGGCCTTTTTTCTGAATCGCAGTATCTCCTCGAGACTGCCCAGGCAGACTGTGCCCGGGCATATGACCGAGGACGAGAAAGACAGGCTCATTAAAGGTTTTACTGACGCTGTTGTCGAGCTTGACGCTGTGCGCGCCAAGGTTCCTGAGGAGCTTAAAGAGCATCAGTTGATTATTGATTCTCATCTGATGATGCTGAAAGATCCTAAGTTTCAGAAGTCTGCGGTCAAATACATTGACGATCTCAGTATTAATGCTGAATGGGCTTTAGATAAGGCTGTTAATGACTTTGAAAAAGCCTTTGGCGCACTTGAAGATAAATATATACGTGAACGCATGCAGGATGTGCGTCAGGTTGCCTTGCGCGTTCAGGCCAAACTGATCGGCGGCGAAGCTAATTTGAGACCGGTTAAAGGGCGCGTGGTACTCATGGCCCACGATCTCAGCCCTGCTGATACAATTGAGCTGGAAGTTAACAAGCTTATGGCCTTTGTGACTACGCTCGGGGGAAAGACCTCTCACACAGGTATTTTGGCCCGTACTCTGAATATTCCGGCTCTAGTAGGTGCTGAGGAGCTTGAGAATTCTGTTGTTGACGGTGATTTGGTCATCATTGACGGTCTTGCCGGGAAAGTGCTTGTAGATCCCAGTGACGAGGAACTTGAACACTACTATACCCTTGAGACTCAGTTCGATGATTATCAGCGGACCATTATCCGCGGCTGTCAGCTACCAGCTGAAACAGAAGACGGCTACCGTGTTCAGGTTCATGCGAATATAGAACTTTTCGAAGAGGTCGCGGCGGTTATCGATAATGGGGGGGAAGGTATCGGGCTGTTCAGGACCGAGTATGCCTACCTTAACCGTACTGATCTGCCGGACGAAGAAGAGTTGGCAGAAAAGTACTCTGAGCTTGCAGCGATTATGTCGCCCCGTAAGGTTACCTTGCGTACCCTTGATTTGGGGGCGGATAAATTTATGTCCCATTTCGGTTCGCTGGATGAAGCGAACCCTGCTCTGGGTCTGCGTGCGATGCGTTTTTGTCTGAAGCATCAGGATATGTTCCGGATTCAGCTTCGGGCTATTTTGCGGGCCAGTGTGCACGGTAATGTCTCTATCATGTTTCCTATGATTTGCGGACTGAAAGAGGTTCTGCAGGCTAAGTCTGCTCTGGCCCGTGCGCAGCAGGAGTTGCGCGAAGAAGGTATTCCGTTTGATGAGGATATGCCGGTCGGGGTTATGATTGAGCTTCCTGCCGCGGTCATGATTGCGGAAATTTTGGCGCAGGAAGTGGACTTTTTCAGCATAGGGACGAATGACCTTATCCAGTACAGTCTTGGAATTGACCGGACAAACCCGCATGTTTCATACCTGTATCAGCCGCTTCATCCGGCGGTTGTGCGTTCCATTAAATACGTAGTTGATGCCGGTCACCGTGAAGGTATCGGGGTTAGTCTTTGCGGAGAGGTTGCATCTGATCCGTATTGTGTGCCCATTCTTATGGGTATGCAGATTGACAGCTTGAGTCTTACTCCGCAGGCTATTCCTGGGATTAAACGTATTTTGCGGCAGTTAAATATGCAGGAATGTAAGCAGCTTCTGAAAGAAGTTCTCGGCTGTAGGACAGTCAGCCGGATCAACCGTCTTGTTACTGAAAATATTTACAAAAAATACCCGGAAGAACTGACTTTTTTTGCTTCACTTCTGGATAATGATGATATCACAGGTTAATTAAAGATCATGGCTAAGAAAAAGATTAAAAGTCCGTCAGCTATTGCGCTTAATAAACAGGCTCGCCGTAATTATGATTTTACTGAAACTCTGGAGGCAGGGCTTGTCCTGACCGGTACAGAGGTAAAATCCTTGCGTAAAGGGCAGGTTAGTTTCAATGATGGGTATATAAATTTTAAGGAAGGGGAAGCATGGCTGGTAGGAATACACATCGCTCCCTACGATCATGCGGGATATTCTCAGCATGACCTGGACCGGGCACGCAAATTATTGCTTCATACCCGTGAAATTGAAAAATTGCAGGCCAAGTCCGAGCAAAAAGGTCTCACCGTTATTCCGGTTAAACTGTATTTTGCCAGAGGAAAAATAAAATTACAGATTGCACTGGCTAAAGGTAAGAATGTGCACAGCCGCAAGGAAGAACTTAAGCGGCGTGATATTGCAAGAGATACGGCTCGCCAGTTGGCTAATTATTAGCCAAGCGGACGAGCCGTATAAATTTCTTTTCCGCCACTTGCCGGTTAGCGGAGAAAGCATGATAAGGGTATAGTAACCTTTAAGTCCGTCAAGGAGCGGACTCAGACTGTTTATGAAACAGCCTGTATTTGTTTTTCTACTGGAGACCGGAAACGAGAATGGTAAAAACCATTGCTGTGCCGACCCAGAAAATTGTTTTAACCATAGCGGTTACGGGGTCGAGACGTCTATGGCCGTTAACGCTGTCTTCAGGGGTGAAGATTTCTGTTACAAATGCGCTTATGCTACTCATGGTCGTTCTCCTGTATGCGTGATCAAGGTTAAAAAAATCACGTAGTCGATGAATAATTAGTGCATCTTTTTGCGTATATAATCCAATGGGAATAATCGAACCCCCCCTTTGAAAATTTAGATACCGTGTTCGATATATCTGTAGTTTGCACCTAGGGTATTAAAAAGAATGGAATTATATCAGATAAAGACTTTCGTGGTGGTGGCAGAGGAAGGAAATATTACTCGCGCAGCCAAGCATCTCCATGCCAGTCAATCCACCATCAGCTTGCATATCAAGTCTCTTGAAGAGGAGCTTGATGTCCGGCTTTTCCTGCGTACGCCTAAAGGAATGGAGCCTACACCAGAAGGCGAAGTGCTGCTCGAGAAAGCCCGCGCTGTTCTGGACAGTATTGAACAGTTTGAATCAGAAGCGCAGAACCTTAAAGGTGAAATTTCCGGTATTGCCCGTGTAGGTCTTCAGACTTCTCCAATATATTTGCGAACTCCTCAGCTCATTAAATGTATAAAAGAGGAATTTCCCGGCCTAAGTGTTCATCTTGTTCAGATGCCCACATGGACTATACGCAGTGATATTTCCTCGCGTAAGCTTGATGGCGGCTTTTTTTATTCTAATTGTGCACCTGAGGATGTTGATGGTCTTCTTCTGGAAAATACCATCCTGAATGTTGTCGGCCCGGCTTCATGGCAGGACCGTATGGAAGAAGCCAGTTGGGAAGATTTAGCCAAGCTGCCTTGGATCTGGACGCCAGAGGAGTGTTCATTCAATGTGAAACTTGAAGAGGCGTTTTCTTCACGGGGACTTGAGGCCACAAAGGTTATGATTGCCGACAGTGAAGATACCCACAATGCCTTAGTGCGCGCAGAAAATGGTCTTACAGCCATGCGTTATGACGAAGCAGATGAAGGTGTGAGAAATGGTTCCTTCTACATTTGGCCTGGCGGGCATATAGAGGTCGGGCTTTATTTCGGTTTCCATAAAAAGAAACATACAGATCCTGTCGTACGCGCACTGATTGAATGCGTTGAAAAAGTTTGGAATAAAGAATAGTTCTTATACTTATGATCTCCGAAAGAGTTCCGGAGTCCAATACTGGCGATAAATGAATTCCAATGAAACCATATCCAGATAAATTATCCAGATCACAACGCAGTTTTTTGAAAAAACTGTTTCCTAATCAGCAATCCAGCTTTGATGAAGGGGCATTACTTGCTTGCGGGGTAGATGCGAGCCGAAGGCATGCAAAACCTCTTGCATTGGTGCGCCCGAGGGAAGCTGGGCAGGTTTCAGAACTGTTGAAATGGGCTCAGGCTGAACGTGTTCCGCTTTATCCGAGGGCAAGGGCAACCAATAAAGTCGGCGGATGTGTCCCTGTACAGCATGGCGTGGTCGTTTCCATGCTGGATATGAACGAAATCATTGATATTGATTCAAAGGATTTTGTGGCTGTGGTCCAGCCGGGAGTTATTACTGCTGATTTGCAAAAGGCTGTCGAAGCTGAAGGGCTGTTTTATCCTCCTGATCCGGCAAGTCTTAAAATTTCTACTATCGGTGGTAATATCTCGACTTGTGCCGGTGGCATGCGCGCTGTGAAGTATGGCGTAACCCGTGATTATGTACTTGGGCTTGAGGTTGTGCTTCCCGGTGGAGAGATTATTCATACCGGCGGGCGGACTCATAAAAACGTTGTAGGTCTGGATTTAACCCGGTTAATGGTCGGTTCAGCAGGAACCTTAGGGCTGGTGACTCAGGCCACATTAAAACTCCTGCCTTTTCCTGAAACCTCTGCGTCGGTGCTTATTGGTTTCAAGAATTTATCCAGCTGCCTGCAGGGGGCTGAGGCAGTATTCGGTTGCGGAATATTGCCGACAGCAATGGAACTGATGGACCATAATACTTTAAAGGCCCTGGAGATGCATTCCGATGTCCCCTGGTCTGCCGGAACAGGTGGATTGCTGTTGCTCAAGATCGATGGCTCCTCTGAATCCGTTGCTACTGATCTTAACAGGATTGAAAAGGCTCTGTTAACTGTAGAGACTACTTTTATGGAAAAAGGTGTCGGGGATGAACAGGAAAGGCTTTGGGAATTACGCAGGGTGATCAGTCCTGCAGCGTTCAATCTGGCTCCGGATAAGCAGGGTGAGGATGTTGCTGTTCCGCGAGGCAGCGTTGCAAAAGCCATTGAAGCTTACCATGAAATAGGGAGGCAGCTTGGTGTTGTTGTGCTTTGTTTCGGACATCTGGGAGACGGCAATATTCATGTGAGTGTCATGTACGACAAGTCAGTACCCGGTCAGGGGGATGATGCTCTAAGAGCTAAGAAGGAAATTTTTAAGTCGACACTTGAATTGGGCGGAACTTTGTCTGGTGAACATGGGATAGGGTTGACTAAGGCCGAGTACGTAGGAATGCAGCTTGGAAAGGTTGAATCTAATCTAATGCTCGGTATTAAAAAGGTTTTTGATCCGCTAAATATAATGAATCCGGGGAAGATGGTCTGATGGCTGTTTCAAAAGCTTGTGTGCAATGCGGAAAATGTCTTGATGTCTGTCCGCTTTTTAAAGCTACCGGAAGGGAGGAGTTAACCCCTAGGGCTAAGTTCTTTTTAGAAACACTTGATCCTTCAGAAGGGTTGAACGAAAAGGATTTCGAATCACTGGCTTCTCTGTGCCTGTCATGCGGGCGGTGTGAAAAAATATGTCCGCAACATATGTCGGGGCCGGAACTTGTTTCTGATCTGCGGGCGCAGTCGAAAGGATTCGTTCAGACCTGCTGGGATGTCTGGCTTGCTAACCCCGGCTTTATTTGGCCTATGGCAGCGGCTTTATCCAAATTTTCACCTGAAGCGTTACCTGAACCGTTCGGGTCGGCTAAAAAACGTATGAAGGCCCTTTTTGCAAACAGCCCTGAGCCATGGGTTGAACTCTTTCCACAGGTTAAATTTGAGGAGCGCAAAGTTGCTCTGTTTCGCGGTTGTGTAGGGAAATATGCCCGTCAGGACTGGGCAGATAAAGCTAAACGGTTACTGGGGGCTATGGGACTGGTCCATACTGATGAGCCGAAGTTCTTATGCTGCGGCTCTTCTTATGGAAGTGCCGGACTGATGGAAAGACAGAGAGAGTCAAGAAAAGGAAATATTCGAGCTTGGCAGGAGGTGGAATCACCTCTGTTAGTCGTTTTTTGCGCTACTTGTTTGAAGGGGTTGAAAGAATATACTCTTGAAGATTTTTCCGGTGACGAAGATCTGTATTTGAAATGGCAGGACTCATTAACTCCACTTTCGTCATTTCTGCTTGATGCAGAGGTTCGGCTGCTTGATAATTGCCCGCGACAGGTTGTGTACCATAAGCCGTGTCATGCTCCGCAATCTGATACTGATCAGCAGTTGGTTGAAATTATAGCTGAAGGCAGGCTTCTTCCTGTCCGCAGTGACCTTTGTTGTGGATTCGGTGGAATTATGCAGCTGGGAGCACCCGAGCTTTCAAAACAGGTCGGAAACCATTGCTTGAGCGAACTGACACAGGGCCTTGAACCGGGGGCACATATTCTTACCGGTTGCTCTGCTTGTACGATTCAGCTTGCCACACTTGCAAAAGATGAATATTTTGCCTCTCACTGGCTTGATATTTTGAAATAAAGCCTTATTAAATAGAATCCGTTTATTTTCAGATGAATAAAATTGCGGCTACTACCGCTCAGGAAAAAGGATTATTACTACATGTTTAACTTGATTGTTTCCAAGATATTCGGCTCTCGAAATGAAAGATTTATTAAAAAACTGAAGCCGCAGATTGATTTGATCAGCTCGTTTGAGCCTGAAATGAAAAAGCTTACCGATGAGCAGTTTCCGCAGAAGATAGAGCAGTTCAAAGAAGAAGTCGCAGCGGGAAAAACTCTTGATGATATCCTCCCTGAAGTGTTCGCGCTTGTCCGCGAGGCCGGTATCCGCTCTTTGGAAATGCGTCATTATGATGTTCAGATGGTCGGTGGTATGGTCCTGCACGGTGGTCGTATTGCTGAGATGAAGACAGGTGAAGGTAAGACGCTTGTGGCGACCCTCCCTGCTGTTCTTAACGCGCTTTCCGGTAAAGGTGTGCATCTTATCACCGTCAACGACTACCTTGCAAAGCGTGATGCCGAGTGGATGGGCAAACTGTACAATTTTCTGGGGCTTTCTGTAGGCGTGGTTGTTCACGGCCAGACTGATCAGGAACGTCAGGAAGCTTATGCCTGCGATATTACCTACGGTACCAACAATGAGTTCGGTTTTGATTATCTGCGCGACAACATGAAGTTCTACAAAGAACAGCTTGTCCAGCGGGAACTCAATTTTGCCATTGTCGATGAAGTTGACTCCATCCTTATCGATGAAGCCCGTACTCCACTTATCATTTCCGGTTCATCAGATGATGCAACATCAATGTACGGAAGAGTTAATTCCATGATTCCTCTGCTCAAAAAGGGTGAGGATTTCGAGGTTGATGAAAAAGGCCGTTCCATCACCATGACTGATGACGGTGTTATGAAGTGTGAAAGTATTCTGGGGATCGATAACCTTTATGATTCCCAACATATTTCTTTTCAGCATCACATCATGCAGGGTATCAAAGCCCACGCTCTTTTTTCACGTGATGTTGACTACATCGTTAAAGACGGTCAGGTGGTTATCGTTGATGAATTTACCGGCCGACTCATGCCCGGGAGGCGCTTTTCTGACGGCCTGCATCAGGCTCTTGAAGCAAAGGAAGGCGTTAAAGTTGAATCTGAAAACCAGACCCTGGCCTCAATCACTTTCCAGAACTATTTCCGCATGTACAATAAACTTTCCGGTATGACCGGTACTGCGGATACTGAATCTGTTGAATTTTCCCAGATTTATAATCTGGAAGTTATTGTCATTCCTACCAATACACAGATGGTCCGTAATGACCATCCTGACTCAATCTATAAGACTCAGCGTGAAAAATATAATGCTATTGCCGCAGATATTGCTGAGAAATATGCCTCAGGTCAGCCTGTGCTTGTGGGTACGGTCTCCATTGAAAAGTCAGAACTTATTTCCAGCTTGCTCAAGAAGAAGAAAGTTCCTCACAACGTGCTCAATGCCAAGCATCACGAGCAGGAAGCTGAAATTGTTGCCGAAGCCGGACATCAGAAACACGTAACCATTGCTACCAACATGGCGGGCCGTGGTACTGATATTGTTCTCGGTGAAGGTGTAAAAGATCTTGGCGGGCTGCACATTATTGGTACTGAGCGTCATGAATCACGCCGTATTGATAACCAGCTTCGCGGTCGTTCCGGCCGTCAGGGTGACCCCGGTTCTACCCGCTTCTATCTTGCTCTTGATGATGATCTCATGCGTCTGTTCGGTTCCGAGCGTATCGCCGGGATCATGGATAAATTAGGCATGCAGGAAGGGGAGCCTATTGAGAATGGTATGGTCACAAAGGCCATTGAAAATTCCCAGAAGAAAGTCGAAGGTCATAACTTTGAAATTCGTAAGCAACTTCTTGATTACGACAACGTAATGAATCAGCAGCGTGAAGTTATTTATACACTGCGCCGCGAAGTAATGTATTCCGAAGATATGGCTGACATGACATCTGAGTTTGTAGAAGAACTTTTCGATGATTGTTTTTATCCGGTTGAAGAAGCCAAGGGCAAACCTCTTGACGAAGAAACCGAGGAAATGGTTCGTGTCCGTTTAGATGAACTTTTCGGATTCAGCCGTAATGATGAATTTAAAGAACAGCTTCCTACTAGGGAGCAGGCCGAAGCATGGGTAGGTGAGATCTTAAATACTCTCAGCGAAAGTGCCGGAGAACATTATCACGAGATTCAGCGTTACTTCCTGCTTGAGGCACTAGACCGTAACTGGAAAGAGCATTTGTTGAATATGGACCATTTACGCGAAGGTATCGGTCTGCGTGGTTATGGACAGAAAGATCCCAAGCACGAATACAAACGTGAAGGTTTTGAGATGTTCCGTGGCATGCTTGACCGCATGAAGGAGAATACTGTTCGTGCGCTCTGTCATCTGCGTATCGAAACCGAAGTTCGTGAAGATGAATTTCAGCACAAGGAACAGCAAAAAGAGCTTGAGTATTCAGATAACGAAGAAAGCAAAGCCAAAAAGAAGCCGAAACGTCGTGCTGAGCCTAAAGTCGGTCGTAATGCACCATGTCCTTGCGGAAGTGGTAAAAAATACAAGAAGTGCTGCGGCAAGAACTAATCAGGTCTTTTTATTCCTAGCGCGGAAAAGCGTTTTTTAAGATAACTAAAAGAAGCGAGTGAATCAGGATTCCTGACTCACTCGCTTCTTGTCTTTAAAGATCCTGTTAGTTCCGTGTCTGTCACTTACAGTTAATCCGTACGCTAAATTAAAGTATAGACCTGTTAATTTGGTTTTCTATTACCGTCCAGTTGATATTTCTAAAATTTCTCAAAGTCTCCATCGTTGAAATTATTGTCCATATCTAATGATACACCTGCGGAACCTGATGATTTTGATACGCTTGTTGCTGGTAATGCAGTCGAAGTCGTTTTAGCATAATGCGTTTTTTTATCAGAGGGTAATGCTCTGACCATGTGGTGAGAGTTTTCGTTTACCCGGAAAAAGCTCATGACCTGCTGCAGTTGCTCGGCCTGACTTGATAATTCCTCAGAAGTAGAGGCCATTTCTTCAGAGGCAGAGGCGTTCTGCTGGGTGACTTGGTCAAGTTGCTGTACGGCTTTATTGATCTGTTCAGCTCCGCTGAGCTGCTCACTGCTTCCTGCTGTGATCTCTTGAACCAGTTCTGCAGTCCGTCTGATGTCAGGTACTAACAAGGTCAGCATTTCACCAGCCTTCTCGGCCACATTAACAGTGCTGGATGAAAGATCACCAATCTCCCGTGCTGCCTCACCACTTCGTTCTGCGAGTTTTCTTACCTCAGCAGCAACAACAGCAAAGCCTTTACCGTGTTCGCCTGCGCGTGCCGCTTCAATAGCAGCGTTGAGTGCAAGGAGGTTCGTCTGTCGGGCTATTTCTTCGATGATAGAGATTTTTTCGGCAATATTTTTCATGGCATCTACAGCCTGCTCAACAGCACCGCCACTTTCTTCAGCCTGCTTTGAAGACTGGACGGCTATCTGTTCTGTCTGCTGGGCATTTTCGGCATTCTGCCGGATATTAGCAGTCATCTCTTCAATGGAAGATGAAACCTCTTCAACGTTAGCAGCTTGCTCTGTAGAGGCTTGTGAGAGACTTTCAGCTGTGGCTGAGAGTTCTTCACTGCCAGAGGCAACGTTTTCTGTGGAACTTCCAACTTCAGCAACAACTTCTGAAAGCCTGCGGACCATTTCATTCAAAGCTGCTGCAAGGACGCCGACTTCATCTTTTTGGTTGATATCCAGTGTCTGGGTAAAATCACCTTGAGACATTCGCTGGGCAAACCCGACTCCCATGAGTATGGGGCCTGTGATTGCTCTGGTGAGAATAAGCGCGGTAAGTATGCCGATGAGCAGAGCTGTAACGGCACCTATAATCAGCACTGTGTTTGAAAAGTCCATCTGGCTGAGCATTTTATCTTTTTGATCTGCGCGTGCAGCGCGGCACTGCTGGTCTGCAGCTCTGGCTGCATCTACCATAATCTTTTCAGCACCAACCTGTTTTGCCATGAGCTCAGTATAATTTAAGAAATTGTTCTGATATCCTCTGATGTTTTTCAATACATCATCAATCTGTGCTATGTTGGCAGAGTTAGCGAACCTTGATCGCATATTCTCAAGAAGAGAGCTGATATCTGAAATTTCTTTTTTGACAAATTCAATGTATTTGTCATCTGATGAAATGATAAATTCTTTTTCATTTTTTCTGGCAGTAATGAACCACTTGATAGCGCGGTTAGCATCATCAGCCTTTGCCAACTTATCCTCTATACCGGACTGGCCTTTAGTGTAGACTCCTGCAATAGATCCTGCTTCCCCGCTGCGCACCTCGGTCATAATTTTTTCCTTGGTGCCAGTCATGATCTGAACTAATTGATCTTTCTGAGAGGAACGGATTCTTTCAAGCTCTGCTAACGCTGCTCTGGCATCAGCCCTCATTAACTCCATCGTAGTCGAACGGTCGTTCACCAATTTTGCATAGTCCTTGAAAGCATTCTCATATTTATTGACGGCAGCTGTAACTCCATTCATTTGATCAAGGTTAATTTTTTGGCTGAATTTTTTGCTTGTCTTGTTTACTTGTGCTCGAAGTGCTGCGAGAAGTTCTTCGTGGTTTTTCAAATACACAGAATCAGAACGAAGCATATAATTTTTTTCGTCCATACGGACTTCCAGAATCATGCGGACCATACGGTTCACATCATCTGCTTTGTCAACACGGTCCTGAATCCCGCTCATTCCCGTTGAATCCTACGTAAGCCATGGCAGCTGTCAGTACAATCATCAGTGCGAAACTTATTCCTAATTTCAATCCTAGTTTGAGGTTTTTAAACATTTAGATCTCCTGTATATTAGAGTGTAATAAACTATATAATTATGTCGTTAGCATTTTGTAACATAGGCAATATTTCTAATGGAAGGAAAATATGAAGAAACTTACTATTAAGCAGCTAATCAGTATAAGAACATTTACGCGATAAATATAATTGTTGATTGTTCAATCACTCCTGTGTAGGAAGCCCTTTTCGATGCACGGATGTGCATCAATTTTGAAATAGATTGATCAAGAATATATCTTACTAAATTATAATTAAGAGGGGCACGACATGCTCGCAATGTTTTTCCAAACCTACTTAAAATTGTTTTTTATTTTGACTCCGTTTTTTGCAATCTCTGCATTTATATCTCTGACGCAGGAAATGAGTCCGGCTGAGCGTAAGAAGACAGCTTTTAAAGTTACCCTGTCTGTAATAATTATCTCGATGATTCTTTATCTTTACGGACGATACATTTTTGAACTTTTCGGCATAACTCTTGACTCGTTCCGTATCGGTGCCGGTGCTGTACTTTTTCTTTCTGCCTTGAATATGGTCAGTGGCGGGACGAAAAAGTTTGAAGCCGGAGAAGAAGACGATGATATTTCTGTTGTTCCGCTTGCAATGCCGATTATTGTAGGACCTGGTACTATTGGAGCTCTACTCGTAATGGGCTCATCTGTTCAGGGTTATAAAGATATGTTTTTTGCGTGTTCAGCTCTGGTTGCCGCTGTATTAACATTAGGAATTCTGTTATTTGTCTCTTCAGGTCTTAAGCGTTTGCTTGGGAAAAGAGGGCTTGGTATTATGAGTCGGTTGACCGGACTTTTTGTTGCATCAATTGCTGCCCAGATATTTTTTACGGGCTTACGGAATTTCATGCTGAACTAGCTCTTCGCAAAGGAGGAATTTCAAATGGCAGGTGGAAAGAGACTCACAGATCGTTTTCTTGTAGCACTTTTTAAAAGAGGAAAAGCTGATTACCTTCCTGTTTCATATCTGAAAACAGAAGGAGACAAAGTTCTTGCCAAAGGCGAAACTGACAATCTTCTCACTATATTGGCTGAAATGGTCAACAAAGGTATCTTCGAGGAAAAATCGGGTGAGTACAAATTGCTCAACGATCCTTTTGTGTAACAAAATAGCTATCTTAGTTGATGATATCTAAATATGCTTTTAAGAATGAAATGATTTTTGCCTCTGGCCTTTTCAAAAGCTTTATATAGGCTTCGTTTTATATTTTCTGAATAGTATTTAAATTAAAAATGGTCCCTGACATTTAAAATGTCAGGGACCATTTTTAATTCTTAGGAAATACACGGATAATTCGATGCAAAAAGAGCGCAGATTTATAAAGAGTAAAGCTGTTTAATCTACAGCAACAAAAGAGCATTCCATATTCTGTTCATTGTCTACTTCCACGATAGCAACGCAGGGTGGGCGTTCGTCTCGGGGAGAGGTCAGGCTGCCGGGGTTGAGCATTTGCACTCCGGCGACAATGGACCAGTCTTGAATATGAGTATGCCCATAACAGACAAGGTCAAAATCTGGCCCGAAGGACTGAGCCACATTGCAGGAAACTTGAGAGCGGCTTCCCCACCCGTGAGCAATACCGATGCGTAGCCCATGAAATGATACTGACTGCAGCGGTTGGAGGTGGTCAGATAGCTGCCATTCATCGCAGTTACCAAGCGCAGCATGAAAGTTCGGGTGCTGGCAAAAAAACTGCCAAACGGAAAAAGTGACCAGATCTCCACAATGCAGCAGCAAATCGGCATTGGCGAGATGAGTATTAAAAACCTCCGTAAGCCTGTGGTCAGGCTCACGGAGGTGGGTGTCAGATATGACTGCTATTTTCACTTTGAATTGCTATTTCTGCGGAGTTGCATCCGGGTTAGTTGTCATTTGTGGTTTCGGGCGATCTGGATCGCGCTTAGAATCCTGAACCTGCTTGGCACGGTAGCTGAGATAAGCATCCCTGAGGCCGAGATAAGGATCAACAGCACCTTCCTTAAGCGATTCGTATTCGCCGATATGGAAAGAAAGTTTATTGATCTGGTTATATGCTCCGGCAGAAAGGGAGTAGTACCAAGGAATGCCGAACCACCAGAAGGGGTTGAGCACAAAGGTGTCAATCCCTACACCAACTGCATCACGAACAGTAGAGGGACCGAGGAAAGGCAGTATGAAGTATGGTCCATTGGGTATTCCCCAGACACCGAAGGTCTGTCCCATATCTTCATTACCCATATATAAGGGCATGGTGGACTGTGCATCACCTGCCACATTACCGAGTCCGCCCACTCCGACTATGGAGTTGGCAATAAATTTCGAAGTTTCCGAACCTGCTGTATAAAACTTACCTTGAAGCAGGCAACTTGTCAGGCGTACGGGGTAGAGAAGGTTCTGGAAAAAGTTGTTAGCCCATGTCCTGGGACGTAAGGGAACTGCCCACATGTACCCTTTTGTAACGGGCTTCATGATGTTGAAATACAGATAGTCGTTGAACTCGAACATAGCCCGGTTGTAGCCTTGCCATGGATCAGAAGCGTAGCTTCCTCTTCATGTTCTGAGTCTCCCCACATATCTTCTGAAAAATCATCTTCAGCGTATTCTTCCGGGTTGTCTTTTACAGCGCCGATAACGCCAGAACCAACCTGTGCAAGGATAACCGGCTCTTTAGTGTCTTGTGACCTTACCTGTGACGGGAATGTCAGCAGGATAAAGGTCAGTACTATGAAGGCAAGAAGGGTCGTGGAGTAATTCCTTGTCATGGGCTTTATCCGTTATTTATTGCTTCTGTCCCGGAGAGACATCAGCATGAGTGTTTTGGTTCAGCTCCTTGCACTTCTGTTCAAGACGCGCAAAGAGTTCTTTTTTGTAGCGGCAAATTTATCATCTGTGCTTGTATCAAGGATGCCTGAGAACTGAGTTTTGTAGTTCCTGACCAGACTTATCCCTTCTATCTTAACATCATAAACATCCCATTCTCCGTTCGCTAATTTCATGCGGTAAAAGACTGGGATATCTTCTTTGCCTGTAAGCAATCGAGTATCTACCTGAGCATATTTTCCCTTAATTATGGTCTCTTTGTCAAATGCGACCTTTTCACCTGAATAGTCTTCAATGCGTCCAAGGTAGGTCTGCTCAAGAAGTTGTGTGAAAAGATCTATAAATTGTTCACGTTCTGCAGGTGTGAACTGGAGCCATGGGCGTCCGATAGAGCGCTTGGAAAGTTCTTCGAAGTTAAAGAAATCCTTTATGGTGGCACGGACTTTGAGAACCATTTCTTCTTGCTTCTCAGGGTGTCCTTTATACTGAGGATCATTGATGATTTCTATTATCCCTTGAATTCCGGAACGAAGTCGTTCCATAGGGGAATTTTCCGCTGCTGCAGTTGCTGCTCCTGCCGTAAGACAGAGCAGCAAAATCAAAGCGGAAATGGATATAATTCTTTTCATATTTACAAAACCGATTATTTTAAAGTTAATTTTTTAGACCTTGCCAAAAACATACTTGCTTATCAAGTCTTCAATATCAATAGCGGACTCAGTTTCAATGATTATTCCACCCGGCTCAATGGGATCACCGACACCTCCGGGGGTGATTTTTACATATTTATCCCCGATCAGGCCGCTGGTCTTAACTGACGCAATAGCATCGTCTGTCAGTTCAATTTCATTTTTTATTCTTAGAGTAAGAACAGCTTTCTGGTTTTTCAGGTCCAAATTAATCTTGTCTACATAGCCTACAGGAACTCCCATCATTTCAACGGGGGCTTTGACTCTGAGTCCGGTGATGTCGTTAAAACTGGCTTTGACATGGTAGTGGTCATCCGAAAACATGTGCACATCACCGAGTTTAACACTCATATATACAATAGCGATCAGTCCGATAAATACAAAAACACCAACCGCGGTTTCCTTGGGATACTTTTTCATGCCGAAGTCCATATGCAATTAATTACTGTCAAAATCACCAATATATTTGGTGCAGTCCATTTTCATTACTGAAGGATCGAGCGGAGCCATTGTAAGCCGGGGATTCTCCCGTTCTTCACCCTGTCGATCCAGAAATTGTCTTAAATAAGGATCATCCGTAGCCATGAGTTCATTCTTGCTTCCACGGAAAAGAGTTTTTCCTTCACCTAAAACAACGACATAATCAGCTATTGTTTTCAGGCTTTCGAGATCATGGCTGACAACAACGACGGTCATATCGAAGCGTTCTTTGAGTTCAAGCAATAATTCGTCAAGTTCAGCGGAGTTGATCGGATCAAGACCGGAAGTAGGCTCATCGCAAAAAAGAATATCAGGGTCCATAACCATGGCTCTGGCCAGTCCTGCTCTTTTGCGCATGCCTCCAGAAAGCTCATTCGGGTAGTAATCCATGAAATTTTCAAGTCCGACCAGACTTAGTTTGGATTTTACCACTTCATATATTTCCGGTTGCTTCAAACGGGTATGTTCCCGAAGGGGAAGAGCTACGTTATCAAAGAGTGTTAACGCACCAAGCAGAGCTCCATCTTGAAATAGAACTCCGATCCTTTGTTTTAGGCAACGAAAGGCTTTGGGTTTAAGCTCATAAATATTGTGGGCGCCGAGATAAACAGCCCCATTCATAGGAGTATTCAGTTTAAGAATGTTTTTCAGCAGGGTAGACTTGCCACAACCAGAGCGCCCAAGGATTACAGAAATCCCGCCTCCAGGCAGAGTTGCATTAATCTTTTCAACGACTACAGTCTGGTCATAGCCAATGGTGAGATTTTCGATACGTATATCAGGTGCACTTGAATTCATAGCAATACCTAAAAAAGCAGTGAAGTCATAATGTAGTCAGCGACAAGAACCATAACACAGGACATGACCACAGCTGTTGTTGTTGCCTGACTTACACCCTCGGGACCTTTGCCGTCTTTACGGTAGTGGGTGAAGAACCCCTGAAAACAGCAGACCGTACATACTATAACCGCAAATACCAGTGACTTGCTGAATCCTGCAGATAGATCTTCCCAGGATAATGCTGTCTGTACACGGTAAAAGTATACTCCAGAGTTACCGCCTAGCAGTGCGACTCCGGTAAGGTAGCCACCTAAAATGCCGATGAGATCAAAGAGAGCTGTGAGTATAGGAAATGAAATCAGCGATGCCAGAATTTTAGGGCTGACCAGATAATTCATGGGGTTTATGTCCATGAGTTCAAGAGCGTCAATCTGCTCTGAAATACGCATAACTCCAATTTCAGCAGTCATGGATGAACCGGCACGCCCGGTAAGCATGATTGCCGTTAATACAGGGCCGAGTTCGCGAACCAGAGAAAGTGCAACTGCAGCGCCTAAGAAACCTTCAGACCCAAATTTAGCCAGAGCGTAGTAGGTTTGCAGTCCTATAACCATTCCTGTAAAAAGTCCGATCAGCGATATTACTGTGATGGACTTTACGCCAATGAAATAGAGCTCTTTAATTGTCTTGGGAAAGATTCCAAGTGAACTGAAAACATGCAAAATCCCATCGAAGAGGAAGATGCACATTGCACCTGCTTCTCCGAGAATGTTAACAGCCGTCTTTCCCAGCAGGGAAAGCAGATGTATATATTTGTTGTCAGTTGTCGCTTGTGTCATTTTTTTAACAAGTTGTTTTTATTAAGAAAATAATTTTTATCAAATGAGGTTAATTTTCTTTGCCCGCTCCAAACCGCATCTTTAGCACAATGATCCGAAAAATAAAAGCTTAAGGGTTTGGTTTCCCGTGTTTAAAACGATTTAACCTATAAGAATGAATGTTTGCTTTTAATAACTATTCGTCTTCATCAAGTCCATTTTTGTTTTCCCACCAGCTTGGCGGAGGTCCTAGGTACCACCAGTCTTTGTGGTCAGTCTCAGCAATCTTATCGGCCAGTTTTTGACCTTCTTCAGTGCGGAGTCTTTTTAAGGCTGATTCCAGCCACTTAGCCGCATATGGATTTCCCATATCATGTTCTTCTTTCAGGTTGAGAATAAAATCCAGCTGGTCTGCATCCTGAGCAAGTTTGGCTTCAAGGGTTTCAGCCTCTTCAAGTTCTTCCCAGTGGGGATAGATCTTGTCTTCCAGACCGGTGCCATCAAGAGTGTGACGGAGGGCTTTATCTCTGTAGCTGCGATTATAAATACGATTTACATAATTAAAATCACCGGTTCTAGCTTCATGAAGATCATGAAACAGACACATGAAAACTGTGCGGGCCATATCCGCTCCAGCCATATCTGCAAGCACGTACCCTAAAACCGCAACACGGTATGAGTGATCTGCTACAGATTCTGAACCACTGCCAAGAAACTGGTACCCAGTCCGGGGGGTCTTGCGCAGCATGCCTACTTCAAAGAGAAAGTCGGCAAGCCTGGTCATTTTGTCCCGGTTTTTAAGATTTATCATCATATAATTATCTGATTGTATTATTGTTCAATAGAACGATATTGCTATGATCTATAGTCCGCATTAATGCTGATATATCCGTGAGAAAGGTCGGAGGCTTTCAGTAAAGACTGTCCATTCCCATCACCTAAAGTAATGAAAACATCGATATCCTGTCTGCGCATAATCGGTTCGAGCAGTGCATCCAAGTCTCCAGTCACGGGCTTGCCCTGTTCAAAGACAACAATTTTTCCGAAGCTCAAAGTAAGTTTTTCCGGGTCGAAATCAGCTCCGCTACGGCCTGCTGCTGCAACGATTCTGCCCCAGTTGGGGTCTTCGCCGAAGAGAGCTGTCTTTACCAGAGGAGAGTTGCCTACTGCGCGGGCTATCAGTTCAGCATCGGTGTCTGATGCAGCACCGGAAACTTTTGAGAGTCATTACTTTGGTTCCGCCTTCGGCATCCTGAACAATCATATAGGAAAGTTGCTGACAAATATCTAAAAGCAGAGCTTCCAGAGCGGCACGCTTCGGTTCTGTATCAGCTTGGGCACCAGAGACACCGTTTGCAAAGGCCATAACAGTATCATTAGTACTGGTATCGCCGTCAACGGTCACGCAGTTGAATGATTTGTCAACACATCTGCGCAGAGCTTCCTGCCACCAACTGCCATCCACTTCTGCATCACAAGTAATAAAGCCCAGCATGGTTGCCATGTCTGGGGAAATCATACCCGCGCCTTTGCACATGCCGAGCATTCTGACTGATTTGCCTTCACACTCAATTTCACCCCAAGCAAGCTTTGGAAATTTATCCGTGGTCATGATTGCTTTGGCTGCTTTAACCGCATCACCTTTTGTTGCCGGATCAGCTAGCTTTGGCGCAACTTTCCGCCATTTATCCATATTAAAGCGCGGGCCGATCACTCCGGTAGAGGCAGGGAGTAAGTCGCGCGGTTTTATTCCAAGAGCTTTAGCCGCAAGCTCAAGGCTCTCTTTGCAGTCTTCGATTCCTTCAGCGCCTGTGCATGCATTTGCAAAACCGGCATTAACAAGTGCGCCGTGAACAAATTGTGATTCCGCAAGAATGTCTTTGCCCACTGTTACCGGGGCTGCCTGAAATTTGTTTTTAGTGAATACAGCTGCAGCAACGGCGGGAGTCTCGCTGAAAATTAGTGCCAGATCATCTCTGTCTTTGTATTTGAATCCAGCATCAAAACTAGAAAATGTATATCCTTTGGGAGCAGGAAGCATTGTATGTACCTCTTAATTCTGTTTTGCCCTTATGGTGAGCCGAAATCTGATTGACTCGTGTTACTCTCTTGCAAGTAACACCGCAAGACCAAATCGTTGATTAAAACAAAAGTCAGCAAATCTCAGTATAGGTCTTCTTCGGAACTAGGGGCTGGGTATTAATAAAAAAGGGTCTGTCCTCGAAAGAACAGACCCTTTAAAATCAGCGTGTGCTAATATAGACTAATTAAGGATGTCTTTGCGGACGATTTCAACTTTAGCTTTAGATCGCAGTTCAGTCAGAAATGCATTGAATATTTCGTTTGCACGCTGCTGTTCAATCGCGTTCATGATCATGTCTTTCTGCGCTACCCAAGCTTCCTCTTTGGGAGGAATGCGGTCATCCATACGTGCTACGATGAATCCACCGGGCAGTTCGTAAGGCTGAGGTAGCCACTGATCTTTTTTAGCCACAAATGCTGCTTCTGCCAGTCTGGGGTTCATACCCAGTCCGGGGATAAATCCGTCGCGGCCGAAAGGCTCAGAAGTTTTAAGGTCTTTTTTGATGGCCTTAAGCTCTTTAGCTGCTGTTGCTGCATTGGACAGTTTGCCCATAGTTATGGCTGCTTTTGCTTTTGCCAGCTGCATGGCCTGCTGCTGAGAAAGGAAGTTCTTAATGTCTTCCTTAACGGCTTTAAGCGGGCTGATTGAAGCGGGAATATCTTCCACTTTTTCAGCGATGAGGTAACCCTGATCAACAGCTACAGGCATATCTGTAGTACTGCCTTTAGGCAGAGCTATAATGGTTTTGGCTGCGCTTTCAGTCATACCGAATGCACGTGTCAGGTTTTGAAGAGTTGCTTGTTCGCTTTTCTTGAAAGCGATACCGATATCATCGGCAACCTTGTCGAAACTCATGCCGGAAGCGATGAGGTCGATGGCGTGGTCAAGCTTATCAGTAATGGAATCAGATGCTTTTTCCTGCGCAATGGCTGCTCTGATTTCATCTTTTACCTGATCAAAATCTTTTTGACCGGCTTTGCGGATATCGTCAATTTTAATGATGTGCCAGCCGAAGCGTGTGCGTACAGGTTTGCTGATTTCACCTTTCTTTAGATTGAATGCAGCTTCCTCAAAGGGTTTAACCATGGCACCGCGTCCAAACCAGCCGAGTTCTCCGCCTTTAGGGCCACTGGGGCCTTCAGAGTACTTCTCAGCAAGTTTACCGAAATCTTGACCTGCTTTAGCTTTGGCGAGAATCTTCTTGATTTTCTTCTCAGCTTTAGCAGCATCAGCCTCAGAGCCGTTTTCATCTACCATCAGCAGAATATGACGGGCGTTAACCTGATCTTCCTGT